>Ga0247844_1000174_pt1 | contig 137256 bp, 125 predicted proteins | sample LaCtaG_FD_192421 | JGI IMG/M metagenome (GOLD analysis project Ga0247844, IMG submission 192421) | Freshwater microbial communities from meromictic Lake La Cruz, Castile-La Mancha, Spain - LaCruzMarch201714.5m_1 | ecosystem: Environmental > Aquatic > Freshwater > Lake | place: Spain...
ACCTCATTTGTGACGTCAACAGCTCCGACGTCACCTCCAAAGTGTTACCTAAGCGCTATCCAAACGGACCCACGCCTAAGCTCTTGATACTGCGCGTCTTGGTAACACCTTTTATGACGTGCAAGGCGAAACGCGCAGTTAACCCATTCTTAACAAACTCTTCGCGCAAACTTATCGCGTTTGGGTGCGCGGAAACGCGTATTCTCAGGGCATGAAGCGGCTTCGCCTTGCGACGTATTCTTTACAGGCCTTCGCGCTCCTGACGGCAACGGTCGTGTTCAGCGCCTGCAAAACCGGCGCAGGGCTCGACGAGGATGCGGGGAGTACGGATAGCGCCGACACTCCGACCACTACTTCTGGCGGTACCATCAAGGACCCAGCCTCTCTGGTCAGCTCGAACGTGGGTTTGCGCTGGCCCGGGGTCGAAGAGGAAAGTCGCGCTTCGGGCTTCACGCAGCGCGCGGCCGGTGCGGACAGCGGCGGCGTTAGCATTTTGCCGATTTACCAGTCCAACGGAAGTCCTTCGAACTGGAACTACTGCTTTGAGAACAACACCCCCGAGGCCTCGCGCTGTCAGTGGGCCTCCAGCGACATTCAGGCCACGATCGGCCTGCGTCCCGTGGCGATCCAGGCCTTTCAACTGAACGTCTACACGTCGGGTAGCCACTACAAAGGAACCATCACTAACCCTTCTTTGGGCGACGACTTGTCGCAGCCCATCCAGACGGGCGTGACCTGGACCGTCTCGCTCGATGCCGCCTGGATCAAAACCGCCAAGCTCGGCTTTGACAGTGGTTCGGGGGCGCTTCGCCTAACCTCGCCACACACCGAAGTCTTGGCGGGTTCCGGCGAGAGCTCCTGCGCGCTCTCCGATCAGAACGCCGTGGGCTATGACACCGGCAACACCAAGGTGCTGACGGGCATCTACTTTATGGACGAAGCCGATCCCGACCCGACAGGCGGCAACGGGGGCACCCCCGTGATCAACAACTACTACGCAGGCGGACGGCTCAAAGCCGGCAAAGTCTGGTACGCAGGCCTCTATCCGGATCCTCTCACCGATGATCCCTTTCGCCTGAAGTTCCTTCCCGAGACCTACGGTGACAGCGAGGGGATGGCCGTTTTTGGGATGACCCAGTTCAGTACGTCTGGCGCCGGCGTTCTCCCGAAGTTCGAAGACTCGAGCTCGGACAAAGCCATGCGCGTGATCACGGGCGTTTGCATCCAGGGTCGCAAGGTCAGCGGCAGCTATTCGCGCCCGCTCTTTTTGCACTCGCTGCTCCGCTTCAATAAGCCCGAAATGCGCAAGATCAAGTAGCCGACGCGTCCCCAAGCGCCCCGAGAGAGCTTTCTCCAGCGGCAAAAAGCCAAGCGAAAAGAAGAGCTTGCCTAATTCTAGGCCTTCGTTGTAGACCCTCCTCGTTCCGGCCAGTCACGGGTCCCCGTGGCTTTTCTCGATAAAAACAGAAAAGTCAGGGGCGGAAGGTCCCCGTGTAAGTGTTGCCGGCGTTGAGGTGTATTTGATGCCGTCCATCCGCAAGAGCCCACTGGAGGCCGAGCTCATCGCGAAGCTCGAGCCGGTGCTTGCTCAGGTGAGCTATGGCTTGCGGGATTTGGAGATCATTGCCGGACAGGGCGGCGTGGTGCGCATCATTCTCGACACGATATCTCCCGACTCCAAGCCGATCGGCATCGACGACTGCTCCAAGGTTCATCAGCTCGTGAGCCCCATGTTCGACGTATGGGATCCGATTCCCGGCAACTACACTCTGGAAATCTCGAGCCCCGGCGAAAGTCCGAATCTGCGCACGCTCCGCCATTTCGAAGAAGCCGTCGGTCAGGACCTGAAGTTACAGACGGTCGATGCCCTCCCGATGCCGCCGCCAGCCAAGCCTCGCAAGCATTGGGATTCCAAGCTCGTCGCGGTCGAGTCGAACACGGGCGAAATCGAGCTCGAAGACAGCATGGGCCGTCATCGCATCAAGATCGAACAAGTGCTCCGCGCCAATTGGAAGCGCGACTGGACCCTAACCCCGGCCCCCAAGCCGCAAAAAAAGCCGCAGAAGAAGCCCCAGAAAAAAGGAGACAGGCCATGAGTGAACTCGACAAGGTCATTGAAGCCGTAGGCAAAGACAAGGGTATCGACCGCACCCTCATTATTTCCGCCGTCGAAGAAGCCATGCTCACCGTCGCTCGCCGCAAGTACGGCCCGTTCCGCGACATCGAAGCTCGCTACAACACCGATCTCGGCGAAGTCGAACTCTTCGAGTTCCGCAACGTCGTCGAAAAGATCGAGAACAAAGACAAAGAAATCTCCTTCGGTGAGGCCAAAGCCTACGATCCCGAAGTGAGCCTCGGCGACTCGCTCGGCATCAAGCTCGACACGACGCTGCTCTCGCGCATTGCCGCGCAGACCGCCAAACAGGTGATCGTGCAGAAGGTGCGCGACGCCGAACGCGAAATCATCTTCAACGAGTTCCAGCATCGCAAGGGAGAGATTATTACCGGTCTCGTCCGTCGCGTGGACCGCGGGAACGTGATCGTGGACCTGGGCCGCACGGAAGGCTTCATGCCCCTGCGCGAACAGATTCCCGGCGAGCCCTACAACCCCGGCGACCGCGTGCAAGCCCACCTCTCGGACGTGCAACTCACGCCCAAGGGCCCGCGCATCATTTTGTCGCGCGCATGTCCCGAGTACCTCATCTCGCTCTTCCAGAACGAAGTTCCGGAAATCCGCGAGAACATCGTTCAGATCAAAAACGCGGCCCGCGATCCGGGCGTGCGCGCCAAGATCGCCGTGATCTCGCGCGACTCGGATGTCGACCCTGTCGGCGCTTGCGTGGGCGTGCGCGGCTCCCGCGTGCAGAACATCGTGCAAGAACTCAAGGGCGAACGCATCGACATCGTGCCGTGGGACGAAGACATCTCCCGCTTCGTGTGTAACGCGCTCTCGCCGGCCGAAATCCAAAAAGTCATCATCGACGACGAGAACAAGGAAATCGAAGTCGTCGTGGCCGAGAACCAACTCTCGCTGGCGATCGGCAAGCGCGGTCAGAACGTGCGCCTCGCGGCCCAGCTGACTGGTTGGAAGATCGACATCGTTTCCGAGACCGAAATGGCGAAGCGCCTCGCGATGGCCAAGTATCAGCTCATGCTGATCCCCGGCGTCAGCGATACGCTGGCGATGTCCCTGTACCAAAACGGCTTTGAGACGGTGCGTGACGTGGCGGGCGGCGAGTCCGACATGTTCTCCGACGTCCCCGGATTCGACATCGCCAAGGGTGCCGACCTGATCGCCAAGGCGCAAGAAGTCGTGGCGAGCGGCAAGGCCGACGAGCCCATGCCGGGCTTGGACGTGATCGACGCCGCTGATTTGCCTAACGACGGGTCTCCGGAAACTCTGGAAGCCAAACTTCGGGCCGAAGTCGCCGCCCGGGAGAAATCCAAGTAAAAGGGCCTTCGCTCTTTTGGTTGGATTGAAAAAGGAACGTATCGAGAATGGCTGAGAACATGAAGGTTTTTGAGCTCGCCAAAGAGCTCAACATCAAGGCCCTCGATCTGATCGATAAGATCCGTCCGTTGGATCTTAAGTTGAAGAATCACATGGCCGACCTCACGGGCGCCCAAGTGGAGCAGATCAAGAATTTCCTGAACCCGCCGGCCGCGGTGGAGGCCCCCAAAAAGGTTGTCGCCCGCCGTAAGACGGCCGCTCCGACGCCCGCGGTCGAAGCCGCGCCGTCGGCCGCCACGAAGGTGGTTCGTCGCCGGGCCTCGTCTGAGACCGATGCGACGGAATCCGATGTTGCGCCCGAAGCTTTGCTCGAAACTTCGCCCTCGTTTGCCGAACCGGAGGTCCAAGAGACGGCCTCTCCGGTAGCCGAGGCGCCCGAAGTCGAGGTTCCTCCTGCTCCCGTTGTTGAGGCCGAGGAGCCCGAAGTGCCGGCCCTTGCGGCTGAAGAGGACGCGGCTCCGACGATGGATGCGCCGCCCAGTGTTGCCGCGGCCGTGGCACCCGCGACGGAAGCTCCGGTGGCGGCCGCCCCGGTCGCACCGGTGGCTCCTCGTCGCGGTCCCCGTTACAGTGTCATTCGCGTCGTGTCTGCGGACACCACCCGTGCCCGCCCGCTCATCGTGGAAGAGGCGAAGCCCGGTTCCGAAAACATCGGACGTCGCAAGGAACCTACGGTTTCGACGGGGCCCCGGCCTCTGCTCGCTTCCCTGAGCGCTCGCGATCTGGCCCAAGAAGAGGAGCGCAAACGCCGCGCTTCGCCTGCACCCCGCAAAACGGGCGATGAGCAGTCGTTCAAATCGACGGATTACCTCCGTCGCGAGCGCGTTTACCAGGCCAAGAAAAAACGCATCTCCATCGGCATCGCGCCCAAGCGCACGCAGGTCACGCAAGCCGCGGCCCACAAGCGTCGCGTCGAGTACGACACCCGCATCACGGTCGAAGGTTTGGCCGAGCAGATGGCCATCAAGGCCTTTGAAGTGATGAAGAAGCTCCGTGGCCTCGGCGTGGAGCAGCCCGACGAGTCCGAAGGCGCGCACGATTGGTACATCGAAATGGATACGGCGCAGCTTTTGGCGTCGGAATTCGGTTTCGAAATCCGTGACGTTTCCTTCGACGAAGACGACATCCTCTCGGCGGACATTGACGAAGAGCAAGAAGGCGAGCCCCGCTCGCCCGTGGTCACGATCATGGGTCACGTCGACCATGGCAAAACCTCGCTCCTCGACATCATCCGTCGCGCGCGCGTGGTCTCCGGCGAAGCCGGCGGCATCACGCAGCACATCGGCGCCTACACGGTCACCGTGGAAGATGCCGTGAAGAACCTTCAAGCCGCCGCGGCCGCTCACGCCGCCCAAGGCGACAAGAAGAAGCTCAAAGAAGACAAAAAAGCGGCTCGCGCCGACAAGAAGAAGCCCAGTGCCAAGGGGGCCGAGGCCGACGCGCTCAAGCGCATCACCTTCCTCGATACCCCGGGGCACGCGGCCTTCACCTCGATGCGTGCCCGCGGCGCCAAGGTCACGGACATCGTGATTCTGGTCGTGGCCGCCTCGGAAGGCGTCATGCCGCAAACCCGTGAAGCCGCCGACCACGCGAAAGCGTCCGGCGTGCCGATCATTGTGGCCATGAACAAGATGGACTTGCCGGATGCGAATCCGGACAAGATCAAGCAGCAGCTCTCGGAACTCAGCATCCTGTCGGAGGAGTGGGGCGGCGAGACGATCTTCGTTCCCGTTTCCGCCAAGACCGGCATGGGCGTGGATCAACTCCTCGAGATGATCCAGCTGCAGGCCGAAGTGCTCGATCTCCGCGCTCGTCCCGACGGTCCCGGCGAAGGCGCCATCGTCGAAGCCAAGCTCGACAAGGGTCGCGGCCCCGTGGCCACCGTCCTTGTGCGTGAAGGCCAAGTCAAAGTGGGCGACTACATCGTGGCCGGCACGCTGGCCGGTAAGGTCCGCGCGCTGATCGACGACAAGGGCAACCAAGTGAAGGTCGCCGGACCCTCGACGCCCGTCGAGATCCTCGGTCTCTCCGCCGTGCCTGAGGCCGGCGACATGCTGAACGTCGTGGCCGACGAAAAAGCCGCGAAGACCCTCGCCGAACACCGCGATCTCATCAAGAAGGGTGAGAACACCAACCGCGGCGCTCGTTTGGAAGACATCATGGCCATGATGGAAGGCGGCGGCGTTCGCGAACTCCCCATCATCCTCAAGGCCGACGTCAAGGGCTCTGCCGAAGCGATCCAATCGGCGTTACTGAAGTTGCCGCAAACCAAGGTCAAGCTGAAGATTCTGTCGGCGGCCACGGGCGGCATCACGGAAAGCGACGTCCTCTTGGCTTCGGCTTCGAAAGCCCTGATCCTGGGCTTCAACGTGCGCCCGGACAACAAGGCGCAGAACGAAGCCGACAGCCGCAGCGTGCAAATTCGCAGCTACTCGATCATCTACGAGCTCATCGACGAAGTGACCAAGGCCATGGAAGGTCTCCTCGACCCCGTGTCCAAGGAAACCGTCATGGGCCGCGCCGAAGTCCGCAACGTGTTCACCATCACCAAGGTGGGCGCGGTCGCGGGTTGCTTCATCACCAAGGGCAAGGTTCAGCGCAACAACCAAGTGCGTCTGCTCCGCGACAACCGTGTCATTTACACGGGCAAGCTTTCGGGTCTGAAGCGCTTCAAGGACGATGCGCGCGAAGTGGCCGAAGGCTACGAGTGCGGCATGTCGATCGAGAACTACAACGACATCAAGGAAGGCGACGTCATCGAAGCCTTCACGGTCGAGAACATCACCGCCACGCTCGCCGACGGTCCTTCGGCTTCGGCCTAAGGTCTCCCGCGAGTGGGGCTCTATCTTCTCTGGAAGTCGCCGGGGCTTAGCTCCGGCGACAGCCTCGCCAATTTCAAACGAGAACTCGGTTTGCCGGGCAAATCCCGCGAAGGCATCGGCCACACAGGAACGCTTGATCCCTTTGCCTCGGGCATTCTGCTCGTGGGTACTGAGGAAGCCACCAAACTGCTCGCACCCCTGAACGGCCTCGACAAAACTTACGAGGCCACGGCGTTGTTGGGCGTCACCAGCGACACTCTCGATCCCGAAGGAGCGCTCACGGCCGGCGGCGACTTGAGCGTGTCTGAGGCCACTCTCGAGGCTTTCCTCAAGGCGCGCCCCGTGGACTTTTCCCAGATCCCTCCGGCCTTCAGCGCCATCCAAGTGGATGGCCAGCGCTCCTACGACCTCGCCCGTAAGGGTAAGGCCGTGGAGCTCAAGGCCCGGCCTGCCAAGCTCCTCTCGGCCCGTCACTTGGGCCTGGAGAAGGGCGAGTTTCGGGGGCACCCCGTCCTGCGCTGGCGTTTTGAGGTGCGGGTAGGGTCGGGTACCTACATCCGGTGCCTGGCCCGGGATTGGGGTCTGGAGCTGACCGGCGCCGCCGGCATGCTCGAAAGCCTCGTTCGTACGGCCGTCGGGCCCTTCCGGATGCCCGAGCCCCAAGGCCACCTGGCCCTGAAGGTGGATGGCCTCCACGGGCTCTTTGCCATGGTCCCGGCCGATGAGGCCGAGGTCGGTGCCCTCCGTAATGGGGGCCGCTGGCGCGAAAAACCCACCGAAATTCCGGGCCTTGTCGTGGGCCCCACGGGTGAGGTGCTCGCCTGGGTCGAGGCGCCCTTCGGCAAGCTCGGCCGCATCTTCCGTACGGACCCCTTTGGCTGAGTCAACGACTGTTCAAAAAAGTTGCCTCTTCCGAGGCTTCGAGTTATGTCGTTGGAATTCTAAATAATAAGTAAGTAAAGCAAACGGAAAAAGGACCTAGCAGATGTCGATCAAACCGGATGAAAAGAAGAAGGTCATCAAGACCTACCGTCTTAAGGAAAACGACTCGGGCTCGCCCGAAGTGCAAGTCGCGCTCCTCACGACGCGGATCAACAACCTCACGGGACACTTTAAGTCTCACGTGAAGGACTTTCACTCCCGTACGGGCCTCCTGAAGCTCGTCGGACAGCGCCGTCGACTCTTGAATTACCTCAAGCGCGAAGCGCCCCCCCGCTACAACAAGCTCATCGCCGATCTCGGCCTGCGCAAGTAAGCCTCTAACTCGCCATCTTTGCGAAGGCCTAGCGACTCCGTCGCGTGCCTTCGTCTAACGACGGCCGTGGTTTAGGCCAGGCCGCACTCAGCTTTTGCTGCTTTAAGGAGTTTACATGGGAGTCCTCAACAAACCGGTCCGCGTTGAAACCGAATTCGGTGGCCGCAAACTCAGCATCGAAACCGGCCGCCTTGCCAAGCAATCGCACGGCTCGGTTTACATTCAGTACGGCGAAACCGCCGCCCTCGTGACGGCCGTCTCGGCCTACACCGAAAAGACCGGCATCGATTTCTTCCCCCTCACCATCGAAATTCAAGAGAAGTTCTACGCTTCGGGCAAAATCCCCGGCGGCTTCTTCAAGCGCGAAGCTCGCCCGACCGATTGGGCCACGCTCAACGCTCGCATGGTGGACCGCCCGCTCCGTCCGCTCTTCCCCGAAGGCTATCGCAATGAGACGCAAGTCGTCGTGACGATTCTCTCCTACGACGGCGAGAACGAACTCGAAACGATCGCCGGTCTCGGCGCTTCCAGCGCCCTCTTGATCTCCGACATTCCGTTCGAGAACGCCATCGCCACCGTGCGCGTTGGCCGCATCGACGGCAAGCTCACGATCAACCCCACGATCTCGCAACTCGAAAAAGCGGACATCAACGTCCTTGTTTCGGGCACGTCGGAAGCCATCTGTATGGTCGAAGGCGGAGCGAACGAAGCTTCCGAAGAAGATTTCCTCAGCGCCGTGTACTACGGCTTCGAGCAGATCCAAACGCTCATCAAACTGCAACAAGAACTCCGTAAGCTCGCCGGCAAGCCCAAGCGTGAAGTGAAGATCGTTGCGAAGGACGAATCGCTCTACAGCCAAGTCGCCGATGCCGCCCAGTCTTCGCTCGCCGCCGCTTTCGCGAACCGCGTCAAGAAAGAGCGCTACAACGCCATCGACACCGCCTGGAACGAGATCGAAAAGAAATTCGCCGTTCAGGCCCCGACGGACGAAAAAGCCAAGGCCGCCTTCAACAAGCAACTCGACGAAGCGTTTGAAGACGCCAAGGCCACCTACGCCCGTAAGTACACGGTCGACCAAGGCAAGCGCATCGACGGCCGCGCCTTCAACGAAGTGCGTCCCATCGAAGTGGAAGCCGGCTTCCTGCCCCGCACCCACGGCTCGGCGCTCTTCACGCGTGGCGAAACCCAAGCGCTCGTCACGATCACGCTCGGTACCTCCGATGACGAACAGCTCATCGACTCCGTGCGCGGCAAGTTCAACAAGAAGTTCCTCCTGCACTACAACTTCCCTCCGTTCAGCGTGGGCGAAACGGGTCGCTTCGGCGGCAACTCGCGTCGTGAAATCGGTCACTCGGCTCTCGCCGAGCGTGCCGTGACGCAAGTTATCCCCGACTACGAAAAGTTCCCGTACACAATCCGCGTCGTTTCCGAGACCTTGGAGTCCAACGGCTCGTCGTCGATGGCGACGGTCTGCGGCGCTTCGATGGCCCTCATGGACGCAGGCGTCCCTGTGAAGTCCCCTGTCGCCGGCATCGCGATGGGGCTGGTCAAAGAAGGCGGCAAGGTTGCCGTTCTCTCGGACATCCTGGGTGACGAAGATCACCTGGGTGACATGGACTTCAAGGTTTGCGGCACCAAGAACGGCCTCGTGGCCGTGCAGATGGACATCAAGATCACCGGCATCAGCCGCGAGATCATGCAACAAGCCCTGCTGCAGGCGCGTGAAGGCCGTCTCCACATCCTCGGCGAAATGCAAAAGGCGATCACCACGCATCGCGAAGAGATGTCGAAGTACGCTCCGCGCATCACTTCGATCAAGATCTCGACCGAGAAGATCAAGGATCTCATTGGCCCCGGCGGCAAGAACATCAAGAACATCGTCGCCACGACCGGCGTCAAAGTCGACGTGGACGATACGGGCAAAGTGAACGTGGCGTCGAACGACCCCGTCGCCACCCAAAAGGCACTCGAGATGATCCGCGCCCTGACGGAAGAAGCCGTCATCGGTAAGGTTTACATGGGCACCGTGGTTCGCCTGGCGGACTTCGGTTGCTTCGTGGAAATCATGCCCGGCACCGACGGCCTCGTGCACGTGTCTGAGCTCGACCATCAGCGCGTCCAGTACGTGGCCGATGTCGTGCAAGAAGGCGACGTGATCCCGGTCAAGGTGCTCGACATCGACCGCCAAGGGAAGATCCGTCTTTCCCGCAAAGCCGCTCTACCTCCCCCTGCCGGCGGCGTGCCGACTCCGGAAGGTGGCGGCGACCAAGGTGGCGGCCAAGGTAGCGAGCGCCGCGGCCCTCCGCCCCGCCGCTAAGTAGACGATGGCGAAGGAACGGCGAGGCACTTTGTCTAAAGTGCCTCGCGTATCCCGCGAGCGTGATGCGGCGGACGCCTTGCTGGCGTCCCGCACCTTCACCCGTTTTCAATTAACGCCCAAAATCCGCTTGCTCGTGGAAGAAAACCCCGGCGCCGTTTCGGCCGCCCTGGGCTATTGGGTAGGCTGCGGCAGCAGGCACGAGTCGCGGGCCCTGCACGGGGCCACGCATTTGGCCGAGCACATGTTCTTCAAGGGCACCTCGCAACATTCGGCCGAAGAGCTCTCCAGTATTTTGGAGCGCTTCGGCGGCGACTTAAACGCCTTTACCGACCGGGAGTACACCTGTTTCCACGCTTGGGTGCCGGCTGAGCGCACCTCTCTGGCCTTTAATTTGATCACGGAAATGCTCTACGACTCGCTCTTCGACGAAGACGAGTTCCGCAAAGAACGCCAAGTCGTAGTTCAGGAGTTGCGCGGATACGAGGACAGCGCCGAAGACGAGTTCGGCGATGCCCTGCTGGAAGTACCGTGGCGCGGGCACGCCCTCGGGCGCCGCATCGGCGGCTATGCGCGCGAGGTGCGCAAACTCGAGCACGGGCCTTTTGTGAAATACATCCATGAGGAGTTCCTCGCGGCGCCGATCGTGATCTCCGTGGCTTCTCCGTTGCCCGCCAAAGAAGTGCGCCTCCAGGTGCTCGATGCGCTGAATCGCGTGCGCAGTCTACGCGGCGGCCGCGCTATCGATCAGCGTCCGCGTCGGGCGCGTATCACGGCACCTTCGATGGGACGGAGTCTGGTAGCTCGCTCGCACGTACGTTCTTTCGAAGCGGAACAAGTGCAGCTGGGATTCGTGTTTCCCGCTCACGGCATTCGCGACCCCCGTGAAGTATATTGGTCGGCGTTGTCGAGTTTGCTTGGCGGCGGCGCGAGTTCGGCGCTGTTTCGCGAGATTCGGGAGGTGCGAGGATTGGCCTACTCCACGTACTCCCAGTATTCGGCCTTTGGGGATTCGGGCTTGCTAGGCTTGGCGGTGGCCACCGATAAAAAGCGCCTGCTCGAGAACGCGCAAGTCTGCGGCGAGATCTGTCGCCGTTACGCCAAGGGCGTTCCCGAGGGAGAGCTCGACTTCGTGAAAACCCAGCTCGAGGGGGCCACCTACATGAGCTACGAGGGTATCCACAACCGGATGGACACGATGGGGCGGCAGGAGCTCATTTATGGGCGCCAGCTCGGCCTAAGCGAGTCCTTGGAGGAGATCCGCTCGATGACGGCCCGTGGTCTCGCCAATGTCGCAAAAGAACTGGCCCGCACGCCTTGCGTGATTGCGCTGGGGCCCGTCACGGCACGCGACCAGGCAAAAATTCTCGCGGCTTGGAACGGCCGCACCTAGGCCCTCGGCGGAAACTTTTCCGCTGAGAGGTCGCAGCTCCCTTGAGGTTGCGAATGCTCCGCGGGGCCCTGTCTTCGTTCAGCCTGCATCTGCCATGTTGCGCCGCAATGCACATGGCTTTGCAGCTCCGGCCCGCTTGTCGTTCCTGGGAGGACGCCCTAACTTTGCAGGAATGAGCCCCCTGACGATCCGTTGGAAGAAACTCGACCCCCGTGCCCAATTACCTACGTACGGATCGGCCGGTGCGGCCTGCTTTGATTTTCGTGCCGTCGTGGACGGCGAGCTGACCCTGCAGCCGGGAGAAATCGTAGCGATCCCCACGGGTCTTTCGTGCGAGATTCCGCCGGGCTTTGAGCTGCAAATGCGGGCCCGCAGCGGTCTCGCGCTCAAACACGGCTTCAGCTTGCCCAATGGCATCGGCACCATCGATTCGGATTACCGGGGCGAGATCAAAGTGATCACGATCATCCTCGGGCGCGAGCCGCTCGTGGTGCGCACGGGCGATCGCATTGCCCAAGGGCTCGTCGCCCCGGTGCTCGCGCTACGCTTTGAAGAAGTTTCGGAACTCGGGAACACGGAACGTGGTACCGGCGGATTTGGATCTACGGGTAAACACTAAGGGTAGGGAGAACAAATGGCAGGCATCAAGCTTTTGGTCGTTGGAGCAGGACAAATGGGCTCAGGCATTGCGCAAGTGGGCGCGCAGGCCGGCTACGAGGTGCTTCTCTTTGACGAGTTTCCCGGGGTTAAAGACCGCGCGTTGGGCGGTATCCAGCGCTCGATCGCGAAGCTTGTGGAAAAGCAGCAGCTCTCTGAGAAGGCGGAGGTGGTCTTCGAACGTATCCGCTTCACCGATCAGAAAAAAGACCTTGCGCCCTTCGCGCCCGACCTCATGATCGAAGCCATCACCGAGAACGTCGAAGTCAAACTCGCACTCTACCGCGAGCTCGACGCCCTCTTGCCGGCGAAGACGATCCTTGCCTCTAACACCTCGTCGATTCCCATCACGAAGATCGGTGCCGCCACTAAGCGGCCCGAAAAAGTCGTGGGCATGCACTTCATGAACCCGGTTCCTCTGATGAAGCTCATCGAAGTCATCGGCGGATTAGCCACTTCGAAAGAGTCGCTCGATTTCGCACTGAAGGTTTCCCAGGAAATGGGCAAGACGACGATCGTGTCGAAAGACATGCCGGCGTTTGTCGTGAACCGCGTGCTCATGCCGATGATCAACGAAGCGTTCTTTGCGCTGGGCGAGGGCCTCGCTTCGGCCGAAGACATCGACACTGGCGTGCGCTTGGGCCTGAACCATCCGATGGGGCCGCTCACATTGGCGGATTTCGTGGGTCTCGAGACTTGTCTGGCCATTCTCGAGGTTCTTCATAAGAATCTGGGAGAAGACAAATACCGTCCGGCTCCGTTGCTGCGCCAGTACGTAGAAGCCGGTTGGTACGGCAAGAAGTCCGGCCGCGGCGTTTACAAGTGGGACGCAGCCACGGGCCAAAAAGTGGTCTGACGCATGTCCGAGAACATTCTCCTCGTTGAGACGATCACGGTGGCCGGATTTCCCGTGGAAGTCTGGACCTTCAACCGACCGGACAAGCTCAATGCTCTCAACCGTGCGCTCTTGCTTCGTATTGACGAGGAAGGGCTGCGCCTCGAGCGCGAGCTTGCCCAGAGCCTCGTCGCCAAGCGGGCCTTGATCCTCCGTGGCTCGGGCGAGAAGGCGTTTATTGCGGGTGCCGACATTTCGGAAATGAACGGTTTTGGTTGCGAGGAAGCCGAAGATTTTTCGCGCCTCGGTCAGCGGGCCTTTGGACGCCTCGAAACCCTGCCGATTCCGACGATCGCCGCCATTCAAGGATTTGCCTTGGGGGGCGGGCTGGAGATCGCGATGTGCTGCGACATTCTCGTGGCTTCGCACGATGCGCAGGTCGGGCAGCCTGAGGTTTTCCTGGGTCTCTTGCCTGGCTTCGGCGCCACAGCCCGTTTTGTCGAAAAGCTCGGCATGGGGAAAGCCTTGGAGCTTTTGTATTCGGGTCGACGCCTGCCGGCTGCGGACGCGCAGAGCCTTGGCCTCTTGCAGCGAGTGGGACAGCCCGAGGAGAAAGCCTTTGATCTTGCGCGCAAGGTTGCCGAGGAGTGTCTCGCAAAGTCAGGCCCCTTGGCGTTGGCACACATCAAGACCGTAGCGCGTGCGGCCCAGCGCACGGTCACACTCGGCACCTGCGAGTTAGAGGCGCGGGCCTTTGGTCGGGTCTTCGAATCGGACGACAAAAAAGAAGGCGTCGCGGCGTTTTTGGAAAAACGGAAAGCGAGTTTCACGGGGCACTAGGCCCTGTGGAGAAAACTTCAATCAGTTCCCATCCCGACTTCCTCCTCGCCTTTTATCTTGAGGAGACAAACAACATCTGGGAGGTGTGGGATGGAATCTTTCGCGTCGATGGGCGTCTTGGCTACAGTCATTCTCGGTGCGGGTTGCTGGATCCTGCAAGGCGTTCGAGATGATCCCTGGGACTTTGTCGACGAGGGCGGATACAACCGCAGCGCTCCGCAGGAACTCCGCCAACTGGGTGGCTCAGATGACGCGCAGCTTTCCATGGAACTCTCGGACGATCACGAGCTTCGCAAAGTCGTTTGAACCCGTCGCAATTCTTCCCGTCAAAGGTCTGACGCGTCTCCCCTGAAGGCACGAGCCTCGCAGGCCGAAACGAGGAGATGCGTCACAGCCTCCTTGTTGTCCTGAGTCTATCCTTGGCGGCAAGCACTTCGGCTTTGGCCACGGACTTCAACGCCCTCGTTCTGTCGACGGTGGCAAAAATGCCTCGGGGCGGCGGTTACTCGGTGGATGCGGAGGCTTTCAGAAATCTCCAGCGTGCCATCACCTTCGGTCCTCGCGGCCTGGACGTGGTTCCAGAGGTGGCCCAGCCTAGTTTCTGCTCCGGAGCCAGCTGGCTGGTGTTCCTAAAGGCGCTCACCACACTGAGAGACAGCGGCGGATTGAACCTGAGCCCGGCCGCTCAACGGGCTTTGCTCGTGCAAGGCCAAGACGACGGCCAAGGGCTTTGGGGACCATGGAACGCAAACGGTCCCGGCACGCCCCGATTGTTCTTTGAACTCGGTGCGGGACCCAATTTCAAAAACGATGCGGAGGCCAGGCCAGGGGATTTTCTCAAAATCTTTTGGACCGAGGCCGTGGGGCGCTCTGAGCGCGGACATTCCGTGGTTTTCCTGGGTTTCGAACGCGGCGAGGATGGGGTGGAATATGTCCGATACTTCTCGAGCAACGAGAATGTGGGCTTCGTCGAAACGCGCACGCCTCGCAGCCGTATTCAATATCCGATTTACTCGCGTCTCACGAGACCCGAGGCGTTTGAGGACTTTAGGGAGATTCCCGATCGCGACCCCTACTTGAGCACTCTTTTGGACCGAGAATCCTCGATTCAGGAGGCCTGGGAAAAATCCGGCATCCGGAGGTAGACTTGCGGCTATGGCCGCAACCTATCGTCCCCTCTGGTCCGACGTTTTTCTTTCCCCCGACCAAAAGGCGCTCGCGGAAGCCGCCCGGGATTTCGCCCAGCGCGAAATCGCGCCGCACGCCGCCCGCATCGACGAGAAGCACGAGTTCCCGCGCGAGATCATCCGCCAAATGGCGCAGATGGGTTTCATGGGCATCATGGTGCCGGCCGAGTACAACGGCGCGGGACTCGACGCGATGACCTATACGGCCGTACTGGAGGAGATCTCGGTAGCCTGCGCTTCGACGTCCGTCGTGATGTCGGTCAACAACAGCCTCGCGTGTCATCCGATCTATGCTTTCGGCAACGCAGATCAAAAAGAGCGTTTCCTGAAGCCCCTGGCCGCCGGCGAAATTCTGGGCTGCTACTGCCTCTCGGAACCCGGCTCGGGTTCGGATGCCGCCGCGATGAAAACACGTGCCGTGAAGAAGGGTAAAACCTGGGTGCTGAACGGAGTGAAGAACTTCATCACCAACGGCAAAGAGGCCGAGGTGGCCGTGGTTTTTGCCATCGTGGATCCCGCGAAGGGCGCCAAAGGCATCGCAGCTTTTTTGGTCGAGAGCAGCCGCAAGGGCTATTCGGTGGGCAAGCTCGAAAACAAGCTGGGCATCAACGGTTCATCCACGGCCCAGATCATCTTGGACAACGTGGAAGTGCCCGAGGAAAATCTCCTGGGTACCGAGGAACAGGGATTCAAGATCGCCATGAACACCCTCGACGGCGGGCGTATCGGCATTGCGGCGCAGGCCGTGGGCATCGCACGCTCGGCGCTGGAAGAAGCCGTGCGCTACTCGCTCGATCGCGAGGCCTTCGGCCGCCCGATCGCGGAACTCGGCGCCATCCAAGAACACATCTCGCGCATGAGTACGCGCACCGACGCGGCCCGCCTGCTGATGCGCGCGGCTGCGGCCAAGAAAGACGCCCAGCAGCCGTTCTCGCGTGAAGCCGCCACGGCGAAACTGGCGGCCTCCGAGGCGGCGATGGATGTCGCCACCCGCGGCATCCAAGTGCTCGGCGGTTACGGCTACACGAAGGACTATCCGATGGAGCGGCACTTCCGCGACGCCAAGATCACCGAGATTTACGAGGGCACGAGCGAGATCCAGCGCATCGTGATCGCCCGCGCGCTGACCAAGGAAATCGCCGGTTGAGCGAAAGCGATCCGCAGAACCTCGGAATCGTCGCGCTTACGCGGCGAGATCCTTAAAGAGAGCTGCCACCGTCGAGAGGCGGGGATCAAAGCTTTTGGACGAGTCGAGCAAGTCGTAGATTGTTCTCCGTCCAAGGCCCGTCGTTCGAGCAAGCGCAAGTTTTGAGACGGTATTCAGATGTGCCCTGAGCACCTCTCGGAAGGACTCGAGATCTCCTTCCGCCAGAGCATCGAGCAAGACCCCCCGGACGAGTTTTTTGTCGGCGAGTTCTTGTGGATAGAGATCAAAGTCTTTCAAGCCGGACTTCCCTTTCGAGGATCTTTTTCGCCTTCCGGATATCGCGTTCTTGGCCATTCTTGTTTCCTCCGTGGAGCAAAAGATAAAGACTGCCGCTTCTGAGCGAGGAATATACGCGCAAGCCCGATTTCCAGCGTAATTCCAGAAGCCCTTCAAAAATTTTAAAGTCTCCAAAGTGCCCGCACTCCGCGATCCTCTGAACCCGTCCCGTCACCAGAAAACGAGTCTTGAGGGGAAGCTTCTCGAGCCACAAGGTGAATTCCTCGGTTTGCTTGACTCGAAAAATCACGGAATCGAGCCTTTGAAAAGTGTGCGGCATGCCGCACATATTGTCAACAGTTTCTTCATCCGCCTGTGCCCAAGCAAGGGTTAGGCCAGATGTCGCATATTTGATCAGCGGTTAACGAGAATCGCCTCGGGCTCGGCGAAATCCCAATGGGTTTGAGTAATTCTCGGAGTTTACCCGTGATCTTCGCAGGACTTGGGCTTGCTCAGGATAGATCATATGCGCACGCTCACCGCTACCTCTCTGGGACCTCTCCCGCGGGTGGGGTTTCTGATTGCCGTGAGTCTCGTGGGGACACCGCTTGCTCAGGCCGCAGGGTTGTTTCCGGAGGACGGCTCTCAGACCGCCACTCGTTGGTATCACGATCCCGCGAGTCTTCGGGAACTCGACGTTGAGCCTTCGCTCCGCGAGGCGCTGGCAGGAAGACTCGAGCTTCGTGATATGGGCCACAACTACGAGTGGATTCAAGACATCGCCTTGTTTGGCGACGACGGACGGTTCTGGGTACAGGCTCCGATGCCGGCAATTGACAAGGTTCTCGGCGGACTCACTCGGGGCGTGTTTTCTGACGACGATGGCGCGTTTGGCGGAGCCTACTTCCGTCGGGTGAGTGCTTCGGATGCGCGGGAACTAGGGTTGCGCACCAAAGAACTGAAGTGGACCGTCGTCGAGGGTGGCGAATTGGTTTCGGGACGGTTTTCCGACGGGTCGCCTTACGTGTTGCTCGCGCATGACGTGCTGACGCGCTCGGAGAGCTATCTTCGGCACCTGCGGATGGATCCCTCTCAGGCCCGAAATCTGATCGCAGAGGACCTCGAAGTCCCCACGGAGAACCTCTTCTTTTTACGTGCCTATCCTCACCTCGACCTCATTCTCACCGCGGCACCCGGGGGGCGCATCTTCTTGCACGATCCCGCATCCACGGCCGAAACCCTCGCTCAACTCAAGAACCGCGCGGACACTCCCGTTGCGGAGCGCGCCCGCTTGGATCGAATGGAAAAACTTTACCGCGGGCAGATTCTTCGCCGCGGGTACGCGCTCGAGGCCACTGGGGAATGGGAGTTCCGCCTTATCGACGAGAACGAGCGGACCTTATCCGCGGATCCGCGCTTCCGTGTCCGTCGGGTTGTGGGAGTTTTTGACGACCTCGAGGGCGACGAGGGTTGGCCTCGAGTGGTGGAGAGGGTCAACTTTTTCAACGGATTCTGGATTCATGACCCCTCGGGTGGGCGCATTCATCTCACCAATCGAGCCGAGGGACTGAGCTCCCTCGAGAGCTACTGGCGCCGCTTGATGCGGGAAGAGGGAGCCGTCGACGCGCGCTTTCCCGGCCGATACTCCAGCGGCGCGGGTTTGGACTGCATGGGCGCACCCGCTCCCTAGCGAGAGGCCTCGTTCTTAGGTTTGGTGGCCGTGCGATAACGTTCTCCCGCGCGATAAGTTTCTAAAGTGACGCCGGGAAGGTCGTCTCTCGTAAACACATCACGTCCATCGGGGGTTCTAAAGCTGAGGATTCGTCCATTGCTGTCGATCTTGAGTTCTGAATAAGCGCTTCCTTCGTTGGTCATTGTGGTCGGCAGAAGCGAGTCATTCACCTGAAGAATATAGCCGTCGGCGACTTTCTTCCATGAATCTACCGTTACCGCATGTCCCCCGCGTGTTCCGGGCAGGAACCAAGCGAGCACGGGTTTGTTACTTATGTCCGTACCCATGGATTCTTGCAGACCTGCAATGACCGAAGGCACCTCATTTTTACTGGAGCTCTTCGTTAGGTCATTCTGGATCCTGATCTTATGCTGATCCCTCGTCCAATCAGATTCCTGTAGACCGTGCGTTTCCCTCACCAAGTCGGCAAAAGCACGGTCATTAACCAATTCCGTGTACTCGACCCCGTACTTCGATGGATTTTTCTGAAAATAGGTGACGAGCTTCTCTAGCAGCAGTCCGTCGGGGCCTGGCGGGAACTTCAATTTCCCTAATTTCGAGCCGCCCTTTTCTGTCTTGAGGAGCTGCTGGTACGCCCCAAACACTTTGGCGTGTCCGAAACAGAGACCGTCGGAAACGCTCGTGACGGGGAACTGAACCTGGCCCCCCAGCTTGGCCGATCGCTGACTGATAGGCAGGTCGGTTTTAGGAGGGGAGTGAGGAGGAGGCGGGGCTTCGTGGGCCTGGGACTCAGTGGCATTGAGATGGGGCAGTAAAACGATCGATGCGAGCGCACAGAGCCGTATCCGTTTCATACGATCAGTATAGTCTCGGAAAGTGTTGGTCGGGGGCGAAAGATTCACGGCCCCCAGGTTGTCGTGTCCGGCAAGTCCTCAAGAACACTCAGCTTCTTTCCGATAACGAGCCCAGTATGAAGAGGCGTCCGTTCTCGGTTTACGGCTGGGGAGCTGCGCTCGGGCTTACGTGTTTATGCGCAAGCGCCTGGGCGGCGCTCACGCACGTCGTAAAAAAAGGCGAGACGCTTTCGGAGATCGCGCAGCGATTCGTGAAGGGACCGGTGTACGGGAGATCCGGGGGCCTTGCGAAAATTCTCGAGAGCAATCCGAAACTCGTCGATGCAAACCGGATTCTTGCGGGCTCCACGCTCGTATTGCCGGGTGAGGTGGGGTTGCCGGAACCTGCGCCCGCCAGTGACCCGTCGGAACGGGCCGTCAACCCGGCCCCTTCTCCGAGCACGCGAGAGGAGCCGCGACGCCGAAGTTTTTGGGAACTGACACCCGTATTCTCGTTCACTCGTCTGGATGGTGTCGAGAATGTCACGGGCTCCCAAGCCGTTCTGCTGTCCTCGCTCAACTATGGCGGGCACTTTGCCTGGCACCAAGTCTGGAACGAGGTCTACCGGAGTTTCGCACGGGTGGGTGCCGAGAACATCCGCTTTAGGAACGCGAGCAACCGTATTCTTGAGAACGCCTCGGGTATCTCGTCGTCCATCAGCCTCGGCGGAACAGCGCGTGTCGCCGCCGGCACCCAGGTGGGAGTGGAGCTCGGTCTCGCGGAGCAGATCTTTCACCGCGCCAGCAGCACCAACACGGTGGCCATCGATCGGGTGTTTGTGCCGGGGCTGGACGTGCGTCTTTCGCAAACCCTCATCAAAGCTTCACCGTTTCTTGTTGGAATCGAGGCGCAAGCCGGCGTACTTTTTCCAGCGAGCACTGAGAGTTACAAAGTCCGCACGGGATATGGCTATCGTGCTACCCTTTTCCTAAGGCAAGTCTCATCGGAAGACCCCGATCTCGAGCGCTTAGATCTTCGTGTCTATCTTAGCGGCTCAGAGCAGAACACTTCGCTAGTCGGGAACTCGCGTCGAGATCTGGGGATGAGTCTAGGTTACAAATGGGAGTTTGATGCCCAATGACCCAGAATGTTACGAGGACTCACAAGGCGAAAAGATTTCGCGGCGGATTAGCCACGAGTCTTTTGCTTGCGCTGGCCGCCTGTAACCCCCTGGGTGGGAGTCTGAAAGATTCGGCCTTCCAGGACGGGTACCAGCCGGGGCTTCCGGATTCGTTCAAGAACAAAGCACCGGTTGCCGTCGATGCCTCCGCGGCTTTTGACGAGGACACCCCAGGGGTCGTCACGCTCTCCTATCAGGATACCGAATCTGATCTCGCTACCGATTGCGAGGTTTCCAGCCTCACGAACGTTGCGATCACCCAAGCCTGCTCGTGTGACGTGGCCGGAACATGCACCGTGGGTGTTAGCGGTTTACGCGACTACTATGGACCCGCGAGTTTTGCCTACTCGGTCACGGCCAACGACCAAGTTTCAAACGCTGCCACCGCGAGCCTCGCGATTGCAGCGGTCAACGACCCTCCGACGATCTCAAACATCACCGACACTTCGACGAGCGAGGACGTGGCCAAGACCGTAACCTTTACGATTGCGGACGTCGAATCCACCCTCGCGTGCGACGGCGGTTCCCTGTCGCTCGTGTCGGGCCTGAGTTCGGTGGTAGCAGACGCGAGTGTCGTTTGGAGTGGGACCCCGCCGTATTGCACGGCAACCTTCACCCCCGTGCCCGACGCGCACGGAAGCACGACGTTGAGAGTCACGGTCACGGACGCGACGCTCACGACAAGCGACGAGTTCGTGCTTACGGTGAATCTGCTCGAGGACGACGTGGTCAGCGATTCTTGGTCCTTTGATGCGCTCAGTGCCGCGTTGTACACGTTTTCGTCGGCTCTTTTGCGGTTCGCTAGCGGAATCGTAGAGTTGATCGGCGCTGATCAGGTAGACAGCGACAACACGGCTAGCGGTTTCGCAGGTGGAAGCCGTGTGGGCGTAGTCTGGGATGGGGATCGCCTCATACTCGGCAATGCCGGCGGCTGCGATTCGACGAGCAGCAACTGCGCGGAGTTCGATGAGAGTTGGACGCCGCAGTGGTCGAGTCTGGTGAGCTATTGGGCGATGAATCCATCGGATATCTCTGGACCCAGTCTGGGAGACCGGAGTGGCCGTGGCAACGCGGGCACCCTCCTCGGAAGTCCCTCGGTGGTTCCCGCACGTGTCCTGTCTGGACTTAGTTTGAACGGCACGACTCAGCGGATCGACGCGGCGGTTACCGCGACGTCCCAAGCCTCCTATGCTCAACTCACGATAGGTGCTTGGGTGAAGTTCGATGCGATCGATGGAGTGAGAGAAATATTCGGTCGAACAAATGGAGCCACAAGTTATCAAACGGAAGGCTCCTTTGGCCTCGATCTGGGCGTCACGGGAGAGGGCTTCGTGGGGTTCCATTTTAACGATGGAGAGGACATTCGTTTTGATTCCCGGTTCTCTCCGACCGTCGGCACCTGGTACCACCTTGTGGGGACCTATGACAGCGCCACGAACACGACTGCCTTTTACGTCAACGGCAAGAGTACAAATCAGGACAGTCAGGGGACGAGTGCCGTGCCGGCACTCAGCGGCGCATTTTTCAGATCGGGTTGGTGGGAAACTTCCGGCGATTATACCTTTCCGTTTTCTGGAGCCATCGATGAAGTGGCAGTGTGGAGCAAGGCACTCTCTCCCGCCGAAGTCGCCATGGTATACGGGCGGCAGTCCCCGCGCTTTTCCGGGACCTTTGCCTCGCGCGTAATGGACGGTCTTTCAGACGATTCTATGTGGACGACGTTGTCCTGGGTGCCGACGCTTCCCTTTATGAAAGAACTCCCGGATTCAACCTGTGTGCCCGTCGCGCCGGCCACGACTTGCGCGCACAACGCTCCCGAGAGCAACTCCGCCTCCGGATACACCTCCCTGGTTGGTTCCGGCGGAACGACGGCAACGAATGATCTCATGAGCGGCATCACGGGACTCTGGCATCTGAACGAAACGAGCCTGGCATCGGCACCCGACGGAAAGGATTTCAAGGACTCGTCGGGTCAAAGCCACCATGGAATTTCCTATGCTTCGACCCTTGGCGTGGAGGGGCGATTCAACAGGGCGGCGAATATGGAGTCGGGATGCGTGGAAATTCCTCCCTCGTCCGTTCTCAACCAACGGAACAAGAGCTTTTCTGCGTCGCTCTGGATTCGCCAAACCGCGCCTATTTACGGCGAGGCGATGTTGATGGAGTACGACGTTTGGGAGCACACGACGTCCAATTATCAGATTACTTTTTTAGATAGCACGACTCTGCGCGTCTTCAGCTATGGCATGGGTGCCAACGCCGTCGACGGCATTGACTACACTTGGTCACCTCAAATGAATGTCTGGCACCACATCGCGATGACCCACGACTTTGGGGCTAGTCTGACCAACGTTTACGTCGACGGTTCCCTCGTCAAGACGGCGACGAGTTCTCTTTACCTCTCCGATGAAGTCAACTCGCTCTGGATTGGTTGTCGTGGGGGGTACAGTAATCTGTTTCCCGGCTCCATCGACGAAGTCGCCATGTGGGGTCGCGCGCTTCACGCCAACGAGATCAAACAGCTTTACCAACGGGGCGCGTCGCGGCTGAAACACCAAGTGCGGACTTGCGACGATGCAGAGTGCTTGGGAGAAGCCTGGAAGGGCCCTGACGGTACCAGCGGCACCTATTTTTCTGAGCTCAACAACAACAGTGTGCCACTCGCCGGCAGTGGAACCGTGAAGGCGACTCTGCCCTCGATGCTCTTTTCCGCGTTCAGCCCGCCCAGTCCGCCCAGTCCGAATCGATATTTCCAGTACCGCACGTTCTTTGAAACGGACAGCTCTTTGGCAAGCGACGGGCCGGAACTGAAGTCCGTGAGTGTTGACCCGATTCACTATCCGACCGAGGCGACAATCTACGGCAACAACGGCGTGCGATTTGAATCCCTCAGCTCGTTTACGGAAAGCCTCGGTGCCGGATCTTGCGCTAGCGGGATCGGCTACAACCTGTCGCTCGATAAAACGAATTGGAAGTACTGGAATGGCTCCGCTTGGGCTCCGGCAAGCGGAAGCGTGGCGCAAAGCAACACCGCTGCGGTGATCCAGGCCAACGCGCCTGTTTTCGGATCAACCGTGGGGCGGGGCACCGTGTACTTCAAGGCGTTCTTGCGATCCTCGGGCACTAGCAAGTGCGAGCTCGACAACATCCTGATCGAGGGCATCCGGTAGTCCTGCTTCTGGAAACGCTGTTTCGTTCGGAGGCCTTCTCAGGAGCGTCCGTACTGCTTGGGCAATCGGAATTCGGCGCCGAGCTCTTTGGCCGCACGGCGCGGCCAGTACGGGTCGCGAAGCATTTCGCGCGCGAGGAAAATCAAGTCGGCTTGGCCCTGCGTAAGGATGGCTTCGGCCTGGTGCGCATCGGTGACCATCCCCACGGCACCGGTGGCGATGCCCGCTTCGCGGCGAATCGTGTCGCTAAAGGGCACCTGATAGCCCGGCGTGTTGCCCGGGATCGGGGCGACGGCCTCGTTCCCCCCCGAGGACGTGTCGATGAGGTCGGCGCCCACCGCCTTGAGTAAGCCCACGAGTTTCACGGTGTCGGGCAGCGTCCAGCCTCCCTCGATCCAGTCCGAGGCGGAGAGACGCACAAAGACCGGCTTGTCTTGCGGCCAGAACGCCCGCACACGTTTCACCGTTTCCACCAAAATGCGGGTGCGGTTGTCGAAGCTGCCGCCGAACTCATCCGTACGCTGATTGGAGCGCGGCGAGAGAAACTCGTGAAAGAGGTAACCGTGTGCGGCGTGGACTTCGACGATCTCGAAACCGGCCTCGAGCGATCGGCGGGCCGCGGCCTCGAAAAGCTCGGGGATTCGGCGGATCTCGTCCGCACTGAGTTGGCGCGGGACGGCGTGGTCTTCCGCAAAGGGAAGGGGGGACGGGCCCACGGGCTGCCAGCCCCCCTGATCGATAGTCACAAACTTGCGGCCCTTGGCGAGCCACGGCGACGGAGTGGAGGCTTTGCGCCCGGCATGGGCCAGCTGAATGGCGGGTACAGAACCCTGCTCACGGACAAAAGCCGCGATGCGCTTCCACGCTCGGGCCTGCTCGTCGTTCCAGATCCCGGTGCATTCCGGGCTGATACGACCAATGGCTTCGACCGCGGTGGCCTCCGTCATCACGATCCCCGCTCCGCCCACGGCGCGGCTCCCAAGATGCACGAGGTGCCATTCGGTGGGGACACCATTAATCGCCGAGTACTGGCACATGGGGGAGACCACGATGCGGTTGGGCAGCTGAGTCCGACGGATTGTGAGGGCTTCGAAGAGCTTTGCCATGGCTCCGTCATAGCGAACTCTCCCGGTAACGTACAGGTTTTCGGCCCGGCCTAAACCCTTCAAACTTTAAAGAATTTGCTTTCTTTTGGGAGAGAGTTGGGAGAACCTTCCAACATTGCATCTTAGAATGGAGGCCGCAGTTCCCTCATGAGCGCTTTCACACGGTATTTCACGTCATCCATCGGTCGAAAATGGGTCGTTGCGCTGTCGGGCTTGGGCCTGGCGGGCTTTGTGCTCATTCACATGGCCGGCAACATGCTCATCTTTATGGGCGCCGACGCTTTCAATGCGTACGGACACGCGATCACCTCGAACCCGCTCTACAAGGCGGGCATCATGAGTGGCGGCGTGCTCGCCCTCGCGATCCTCCACGCGTTCTTTACCCTGTGGCTGGTCAAAGACAACAAAGCCGCTCGCAGCGTGGGCTACGCGGTTTCGCCGAGCGGTGAGAAGGCTTCGAGCTGGGCGTCGCTGACGATGTCCTTTAGCGGCACGCTGATCCTCTTCTTCTTCGTTTCGCACTTGGCCACCTTCAAGTACGGCGCGGTCTACAGCTCGACCGTGAACGGCGTGGAGATGCGCGACCTACACCGCTTGGTGCTTGAGGTCTTCCACAACCCCGGCTTCGTTGCGTTCTACGTGTTGAGCCTGATCGCCCTCGGCCTGCATCTTTCGCATGGCGTCTCGTCCGTCTTCAAAACTCTCGGACTGTCGAACCCGCGTTACCTGCGAATGGCCGAGTGCCTTGGGTATCTCTATGCCGCCGTGGTGGCCGTCGGATTCATTTCTCAACCCCTCTACGTCTACTTCTTTCATCGCTAAGGGAAGGATAACGACATGAAAATCGACTCCAAGATTCCTTCCGGCCCGATGGCCGATAAATGGAAAAACCATAAGTTCAACATGAAGCTGGTGAACCCGGCGAACCGGCGTAAGCACACCGTCATCGTGGTGGGCACGGGCTTGGCCGGGGCTTCGGCATCGGCCGCTCTCGCCGAACTCGGCTACAACGTGAAGACCTTCTGCTACAGCGACAGCGCTCGTCGTGCTCACTCAATCGCGGCGCAGGGCGGAATCAACGGCGCCAAGGATTATCAGAATGACGGCGATTCCGTGCACCGTCTTTTCTACGACACCGTCAAGGGCGGCGACTTCCGCGCCCGCGAAGCCAACGTCCATCGTTTGGCCGAAGTGTCGGTCAACATCATCGACCAGTGCGTAGCCCAAGGCGTGCCCTTTGCGCGCGAGTACGGCGGTTATCTCTCGAACCGTTCCTTCGGGGGCGCGCAAGTCTCTCGTACTTTCTACGCCAAGGGACAGACGGGGCAGCAACTCTTGCTTGGCGCCTACCAAGCGATGATGCGCATGGTGGGCCTTAAGAAGATCGAATATTTTCCCCGTCGCGACATGTTAGACCTCGTTGTGGTCGATGGTCTTGCCCGCGGCATCGTCACGCGCAACTTGATCACCGGCGAGATCGAAACTCACGCTGCCGATGCCGTGCTCCTTTGTACCGGTGGCTACGGCAACGTGTTTTATCTCTCCACCAACGCGAAGTACTCCAACGTGACTGCCTCGTGGCGCGCCCACAAACGGGGTGCGGGCTTCGCTAACCCCTGCTACACGCAGATTCACCCCACGTGTATCCCTGTGTCCGGGGATCACCAGTCCAAACTCACGCTCATGTCCGAGTCGCTCCGAAACGACGGACGGGTGTGGGTACCCAAGGCCAAGGGCGACAAGCGCTTGCCCTCGGATATTCCCGAATCCGATCGCGACTACTACTTGGAGCGCAAGTATCCGAGCTACGGCAACCTCGCGCCGCGCGACATCTCCTCGCGAGCGGCCAAGGAGGCCTGCGACGACGGACGCGGGGTGGGAGCCACCGGACTTTCGGTGTATTTGGACTTCCGCGACGCCATTAAGCGCGACGGCAAGGAGAAGGTGGAGTCTCGATACGACAACCTCTTCGCCATGTACCACAAGATTACGGACGAAGATCCCTTCCATCAGCCGATGCGCATCTATCCCGCCGTGCACTACACGATGGGCGGGCTCTGGGTGGACTACAACCTTCAATCCACGATCCCCGGCCTGCATGTCCTGGGCGAAGCCAACTTCTCGGACCATGGCGCGAACCGTTTGGGCGCCTCCGCGCTCATGCAAGGCTTGGCCGACGGCTACTTCGTGATTCCCTACACGCTGGCTCACTACGTCGCTTCCACGAAAATGGAAAAGGTGACCACGGATCACCCGGCGTTTAAGGAAGCCAAGGCCGGCGTCGTCGAGCGCCTGAACAAGTTCCTTTCGATCAAAGGCTCCAAGACCGTGGACGAGCTTCACCGGAAGCTGGGCCACGTTATGTGGGATGATGTCGGTATGGCTCGTTCCAAGGAATCTCTCCAGCGGGCCCTGGTGGAAATCCCCAAGATTCGCGAAGAGTTCTGGAACGACCTTCGCGTGCCGGGCGAGATAAAAGGCTTCAACCAAGAGCTGGAGAAGGCCGCGCGCGTGGCCGATTTCATGGAACTCGGCGAGCTGATGGCCCGCGACGCCTTGGAGCGCGAGGAGTCTTGCGGCGGACACTTCCGCGTGGAGCACCAAACCGAAGACGGCGAGGCCAAGCGCGACGACGCGAACTTCTGTCATGCCGCCATCTGGGAATTCAAGGGCGAGGGCCAGAAGCCTGAGCGTCATGTCGAGCCGCTCACCTTTGAGAGCGTCCATCTTGCGACGAGGAGCTACAAATGAGTCACGACAATGGTCATGGACACGGACATGATGCCGGCGCCGCTCGCTCGGAGGCGGGCCTGAATCTCAAACTGAAGGTCTGGCGTCAGAAGGATGCGAGCGACAAAGGTCGCTTCGAGGACTACCGCCTGGAGGGCGTGAGTCCGGACATGTCTTTCTTGGAGATGTTCGACGAACTGAACCAGAAGCTCATCAAAGAGGGGCACGATCCGGTGGCCTTCGATCACGATTGTCGCGAAGGCATTTGCGGATCTTGCGCCATGGTCATCAACGGCAACCCGCATGGCCCGGATCGCGGCACCACGGCTTGTCAGCTGCACATGCGGCGCTTCAAGGACGGCGACGAGATCGTGGTCGAACCCTTCCGTGCCAACGCATTCCCGGTGGTCAAGGACCTCTCGGTGGATCGCTCGGCTTTTGATCGCATCATCGCCTCGGGCGGCTTTGTTTCCGTAAACACGGGCAATGCCCAGGACGGCAACGCGATCCCTATCCCTAAGGAAAATGCCGACCTCGCCATGGACGCAGCCGCCTGCATCGGCTGCGGCGCGTGCGTGGCGGCCTGCAAGAACGCTTCGGCGATGCTCTTCGTTTCGGCGAAGGTTTCGCAGTTGGCGCTGTTGCCCCAGGGCCAAGCGGAACGTCACGACCGCGTGAAAGCGATGGTTGCGCAAATGGATTCCGAGGGCTTCGGCAATTGCACCAACACGCACGCTTGCTCGGCGGCTTGCCCCAAAGAAATTAAGTTCGACAACATCGCTCGGATGAACCGCGACTTCACCGTCGCCATCGTTACCGCGCGTAAGTAAAAATACGGCCTGCGCATCACGCGTGGTCCCTTGTGGGAGGTTTAGGTATGACTTTGTCTTTTTCGTTTGCTGCGGGCACTAAACTTGCGAGTTTCGATCCGAAAGTTCGTCGCGTTTACCTTGTTTCGGGCGTCGACTTGCCCCGGGATCTGAAGTCCTCTCTCCCCGAGGCCATCTTCAACCGCTTAAGCGAAGCCGCCGCTCAGGCCCACCACGCTCAGGCCGCAAAGTCGGGCGCATTCGAAACGGAAATCCCAGCGCCGTGCTTGACCGTGCCTCTCACCGAGGGAGGTTTCGTGAAAGTGGCGTGGATTCCCGCCGACTTCGACTCCTTCGAAACACAGGAAGCTCTTCGCAAGCATCTCGCCGGATCTTTCAAAAAATCGGGCGCCCTTGAGATCGACTTGAGCCGCCTGAACGCGGATCGACAGCCTCAGGTACTGGAATGGCTCGCAAGTCTTTCCACTTTGGCTGCGTATACTCCCGCGGTCTTTGGCCGTCGTGCCTCGGGAGCCAAACCCGGCAAGCCCGAGTCAGTTGCCGTGAAAGTCGTTTCTCGTGTTACGCCGGGGGCCTTCCGCCAGGCGGTGGAACTCGGTCAGAAGCTGGGCGAAGCCAACAACCGTGTGCGTGGATTGGCGGATCTGCCTGGTAGTGAATTGAACCCGACGACCTACAAAAAGAAGCTCGAGGCTTACGCTCGCGACGAGAAGGTCACGCTCAAGTACATGGGAATGTCCGAGCTCAAGAAGATGGGCGCGGGGTCGTTCCTCGCCGTCGTCAAAGCCGATCCGAACACGGACTCGGGCATCGCGCATCTTTCGTATAAGCCGGCCGGGGCCAAGAAGAAGATCGTCTTCGTGGGCAAAGGTCTTTGCTTTGATACCGGCGGCTACAACGTGAAAGTCGGCAATTACATGAACGGCATGCACCGGGACATGACGGGCTCCGCCGTGGCCTGGAACCTCTTCCGCGTGGTCAAGGAACTCGGTCTCAAGGTGGAAGTGCACGCGGTGCTGGCCATCGCCGAGAACCTCATCTCGCCCACCGCCTATCGCGCCGACGACGTCGTGACCGCGATGGACGGCACCTCGATCGAAGTCGTCAACACGGACGCCGAAGGGCGCATGGTGCTTGCCGATACGCTGGCTTACGCGGCAAAGCTCGAAGCTGACTTGATCTTCGATTTCGCTACGCTCACCGGCTCGGCCGTGCGCGCGATTGATACGCGACGTTCCGTGGTGTTCGCCAATCGCGATTCGCTTGCCCGCTTGGCAGTAGAGTGCGGCGAAGAATGCGGAGAGCGTACCTGGTCGCTCCCTCTCAGCCGCGACTACAAGAGGGGACTCAAGTCCGACGTGGCCGACATTCTCCAGTGTTGCCATGGTAGCAACAGCGACGCGATTTACGCCGCTACTTTCCTGCGCCACTTTGTGGGAGAAGGCTCGCCTTGGTTGCACTTGGACCTCTCTTCTCATTCAAACAAGGGTGGGTTGGGGCTTGTTGGGACAGAGACCACGGGCTTCGGCGTGCGCTGGGCGCTCGCCACGGCTCGGCGCTACCTGAAGATCTAAGCTCTCGATTAATTTCGTAACGTCAAAAACCCCTCAAGTGGGGAGCGCCCCCGTGCCGATAAACTGGTTATGGGGGATTCGATGGGTGAGAGCGTTCTGCGTCGCCGTTGTGCGATGCTGGCCTTGGTCGCTTTGTTTTCTGCGACTGCAAAGGCCGACGGTCTCCGAGTCGGCGTAGCGAAACGCGACATCACCGGCACCGTGACGGGCCGTCAGATGATGGGCTACGGCGATTTCAATCAAAAGACTTCCGGCATTCACACTCGTTTGTACTCCCGTGCGATGGTCGTGGAGAAGACTCCGGTCTTGGCCGGAGATGTTCCGCGTGTGGCGATCGTCGTGGCCGACTTAGGGATGATCATGGCGTCGGTTCGCAACGCCGTGCTCGCGAAACTCGAAGCTCTTGCTCCGGGGCGCTTCAGCGCCCAGACCGTTTTGCTCTCGGCGACGCACACGCACTCCGGTCCGGGCGGTTTCTCTCACTACGATCTCTACAACACGACCACTCAAGGTTTTGATCCGCAAACTTTCCAGGCGATCGTGGACGGCATCACGAACTCCATCCTCGCGGCCGAACAGTCGTTACAATCGGGTGGCCTGTCCTGGGCCGAGGGACAATTGCGCGGTGTTGCGGTGAACCGCTCGCTCGTGGCCTTTGAGTTGGACAAGAACAAGACTTTCGCGCTCGATTACACCGACCCCACGCACACCGTTCTGCGCATCGACGATGCCAAAGGCCAGCCCCGCGGACTCTTTGACTGGTTTGCGGTCCATGCCACGTCCATGAGCAAGCACAACCACCTCATCAGCTCCGACAACAAGGGCGTTGCGGCGTGGATGATGGAGCGCCGGATGGCCGCGGAAGGCGTGCCGAATTTTATGGCCGCCTTCGGCAACGGCAACGAAGGCGATTCGTCGCCCGAGATCTACCGGGGGCAACCCGAGGAAAAAAGCCTGACCGACCTTCAAAAGAACGAAATGATCGGACGCATGCAGTTCGAGGCTTCGTGGGAGCTGCTCCAAACGGTGCAGCCCTTGGAGGTGGACCGCCTCCGGGCTCGTCACGCGTGGATCCACATGCCGGGTTACGAGGTGAGCTCGCTCTATACGGGAAGCACCGCACAGAGACTGTGCGAGCCTGCGCTGGGTTATTCCTTTGCCGCGGGCGCCGAAGACGGCCCCAGCGATATTCCCGGATTCTACGAGGGCATGAAGCAGGGCGACCCGCTCCCGGGCCCCACACTCTACACGCCTATCCTGATGGGCCTACGCTTAGTCCTTGGCAGCACTCTGACGAACGACGAGTGTCAGTATCCCAAACCTATTCTCTTTGGCGGAGGGGGCACCAACAAGGAACTCTTGCCCGAGACGCTCGCCTTCCAGTTGATCACCATCGGAAACCTGGCCTTTGCCGCGCCACCCGCCGAATTGACGACCACGTCAGGTCGTCGGCTGCGCCGCCTCCTCGAAACCAAGCTCGCACCCCAGGGAATCGAGCGCGTCGTGCTGGTGGGCCTATCGAACGACTATGGTCATTACGTGACCACGCCCGAGGAGTACCAGTCGCAGCAGTACGAAGGCGCCTCGACGCTCTTCGGCCCCAATACCTTGCCGGCCTATTTGCAGATCTTCGGAAACCTTGCGGATTCCTTGGCCGAAGACGGACGGGCACCCGCCAGTGATGGCCCCGCAGCGCCTCGTCAGAAGCCTCTTGTGGATCTCCTGCCCACGTGGCCCATGGACGGCAAGTTCCCGACCGAGAAAGTGGGGCAGGTGCTGGACGAACCCGCACCTCGATATCGTGGGGGCGAGACGGTTGTTGTCTCCTTCCGCTCCTCGCTGCCTATCGGCAATCAAGAAACCTTCGCGGTAGAACGCTGGACCGGGAGCGCCTGGGAGCGCGTGGTGGGCGACGGTGCCCCGGAGACGCCCTGGAACTGGAAGCGCGACGGCCTGCCGTTCTGTATGGGGTGCTCTAAGCTCACGGCCCACTGGCAGATTCCCGCATCGACCTCGAAGGGCACGTACCGCATTCGCCATCGCGGCGCGTGGCGCGCCACGCCACGCGGCACGCCGAAGGCGTACGAGTCTTCGAGTCCTTCGTTCTTGGTCGAGTGAGGCGCTTAAGTTTTCTCGTAAATCCACCGAAAAATCAGGCGATCCGGGTTCTCTAAATAGTTCTCTGAGGGGAGAAATTCAGGTGAAACACTTCAAACCAGCCTTCTACTTTTGCCGACTCTTTGCCTAAACGCTTGTGATGTAAACTCAGACCAAGTCGGATTTAACAAATCTGGCTCAACGATTGCGGCTGGAACAGTCGGCGATGCGCTCAAAGAAGTAGATGCCAAGACAGTTACCGCTGGCACAAGGATCGATGAAGCTGAAACAAGTATTGCCGCAGCCCAAGCGACCATTGCCGCACAAGCTCTGCTGATCACAGATCTCAGTTCCCGGCTGAACAGTATTCCCGCTCTTTACGATGCGACCGACAACTTCATCGGGGCAGTTGTCGGCGATATATTGAGCTCGAACTACACAAATTCGGCGAATGCGAGAGTTTACCTTAAGTCATTAGGAGTGATTGTCACGCTAGACCTGGCAACCGCAACGGTGTCCAGTACGGGCCTTCCCTTGGCGGTGTACTTTTCCTCGACTGACTGCACTGGAACTAAGTATCTGCATTTGCGAAATGAGGTTTTCAAGGAGCCGGCCTCGTCTCAGAATCTCTACGGTGCCAACAGCGCGCAAGCAGTGTCTATTGTCGTCCAATCGAGTCGCCAATTTGGTTCTTCTTGTAATTCTGACCTGACCCCCGAAAACGCGACCCTAGTGCCGGCAACCGTGTTCACGGAGGAGTTGCCAACCATGGTTGCGCCGCTGGTCGTAAAGTGATCTCCCAGTTAACTCCTTCGTTCTGGGTGGCGTGGGGCGTTGGCAGTCATCCGAGATGAGAAAGAGTTGGGCCTCGCTGAGATAGTTCGACTCCAGAATGACTTTCTTCAAAGTGCCTTCCAAGCTTTGCGTATCGAGGCGGTGGAGTTTTTTCTCGCACGGTGGAAACGAGCATTTACCTGGCAATCGACCGCAAAGGGCAAGGTATTGGCACGATGTTGTACGGCGCTCTTTTTGAGCGCTTAGCGCTCGAAAAGCTGCACCGGGCAGTCGTGGGGATTGCTCTTCCCAACGAAGCATCGATTGCCCTGCATAAGAAGTTGGGCTTTTCCGAGGCTGGAACTTTCGATGAGTATGCCTACCACAACGGCAAATACATCCGCTCTGTGTGGATGCAGAAGAAACTGGGTCCCTAAGTTCACGTTTACGACGGACTAACTCAGAGAATTATTTTCAGCTGCACTTGACGAGGTTTTGCGCGAGTTCGCACCCGCATCTGCGTGGAGATCTAGATCCCATCTCTCGCGGCTCACGTCCGCATCCAATGCTCGACGAATGTAAAATTTCAAACTCGCTCAGCACGGCGAATCCTTACGCAAAAAAAGAGAATCAAGAATGTCATGCTAGATCTTTTCATTATGGAAAACCTCTCCTCCCTCACCGATGAAGCTCTCCTCAAAACTACTAAAGACTTGGCTGCCCGCGAGCGCGAGCTCACACTGCGTGTGTTGCGTCACCTGCGCGAAGTGGAGCGACGTCAGCTCTTCGCGGCGCAGGGCTACAGCTCGCTTTTTGAATATGCGGTCAAGGAGCTGGCTTACTCCGAGGGCGCCGCACATCGCCGCATCTCGAGCATGCGTCTCCTGAAAAGCCTTCCCGTGCTCGAAGCCCGCGTAGAAAGCGGATCGCTCCCGCTCTCAACACTCGCGCAGGCCCAGACTTTCTTTCGGCAAGAAAAAATCACGGCACCGGAGCTGAAGCTTGAGTTACTCGCCCAACTCGAGGGCAAGTCCTCGCGCGAGGTTGAGAAGATGGAGGAACTTCGAGCGCTGCTCTCGCACCGGCATCCGGGCATGAGTCTGAAGGATCTATTAGCCTTTGCGGTGGATGAGAGCCTGAAAAAGCATCGAGTGAAAGAGCCAAAGATCGCGGTCCCGGGTCCAGCCCCGGCTCCGGCACCGGATTCACTTCCGACGCTGGAAGTGGCGAGTAAGGCTCACGTCGCGAAGGCCAAGCATCTCGCGAAATCACCGGATACTCCGCTGCACAAGCGCCGCTACGTCCCCGTCGAAATCAGGCGTCAGGTTTGGTTCCGCGATCGGAGAATCCACGCCAGAAAATCTTCGGCTGCGCTGTGCCACTCACAACCGTCTCGAGGCCATCGAAGCCTTTGGCCGCCAAACGATCGAGCGCTATGTGCCCCGCATGGGGGCGTAGCGCTACAGCGCTCGAATCAAATCGTCGAAGGGCAGTCTCAAAGGATCAATTGCAGCTTGTCGATCTTGGCGGCGAGACTTTTGAAATCTCGGTCACGAGTGATCAAGGGAATGTCGTGATCGAGGCAGGCCTGAGCGATGAGGACGTCGGCGAGTCGGGCTTTGCGACCCTCTGCGCGCAGCTTTGCGCGGAGGAGTCCCGCTCGCTTCCAGTAACCTTCGCACAGTTCCAAGAGCGGAAGTTGCGAGAGGACTTCGTGCTGAGCCGCCGGAAGTTGCGGATCGCTGAACAACTCGCTCTGTACCACGGGCGCAAGGACGGCCACCCCCGCGAAAATCGCTTGCTCAAGCGCCACGATGTCAGGCCCTTCGTCCCCACGCCAAAGCGCGATCCAGGAACTCGAATCGACGGCGATCAATCGCGGTCCTCGCGTAGGTCCTCTAAGGGAATCGAGAAATGGTAGGTGCCTTTCAGCTTCAGAGCTCGCTCAAAGACCGATCGCAGAGCCACGGCCTCAAGTCCGAGACGTATCGTCTCGGTGAGATTCTTGCCCGTGGCTTCGCGAGCTTTTTCCACGAGACTTTCGGGCACATGCACCGTGATTTTTTTGAGGGCTGTCCTCATACGGCTATGTTACCATAAAGAAGGACCATACTTCTATATGGCATTATAAAGAACTGAAATTATTGGGTCTTTAAGGACGCCAAATCAATAAGCTCGGATCAAATCGCGGAAGTCGAAGAACGACGGGCGCTCACGGCGGGTGAGGGTCTCGTAATCGATGTCGATCAGGCCGAAGCGGGCACTGAGCCCTTCGGCCCATTCAAAGTTGTCGGTCAGCGACCAGTGCATATAGCCCAGCAGATCAGCGCCGCCATTTTGCGCACGGCGGAGCTCTGAGAGGTGGGCGCGGATAAACTCCGTGCGCTGGGCATCGTGTTCGTCGGCGAGTCCGTTTTCCGAGATCAGCAGCGGCAATTGGTACTTGGCGGCGTCTTTCAGCACGCGCCGCAATCCTTGCGGATAGATCTCCCAACCCATGTCGGTCTTGGGGCCGGGGCCCTCAATGAGTTCGACAAAGGGCGTGCGGGGGGTGAAGCGGATCAGCTTGCGCCCGTAGTAGTTGATGCCGATGAAATCGAGGAGCTTGGTTCCCGGTGGCACGCGAATTCTGTCGCGCACCACTTTTGTTCCCGTCATCCACATGCGGATTTTTCCCGTGGTGACGGCGCGCAGGTATTGACCGTTGTAGACCTCTTCCGCGGTGACCGCGAGGCCTTGGTCCACCGGGGAGAGTTGCGTGGCAGCGCGGAAGGGACGCCAGGCGTGGGCGATGCCGATCTGCAAGTCAGGCAGTCCGAGCGCGCGCAAGGCGAGTACAGCGCGCACATGGGCGCGGGCGGAATTGGCCGCGGCCTCGGCAGCACGGTTCGCATCAAAAACGCCCGGCGGCCAAAGCGGCGACAAGTAGGCCGCAGCCACTTGGCCCATGCTCTCGTTGAAGGTCATCCACCAACGCACCGACGCCGGCGGACGGCCGAGGCGGTCCACGACGCGTGCGGCGAAGCGGGCAAAGAGAGCCGGGAACTCGGGCGACTCCAAGCCGCCTTGGTCGGCCAGCCACGCGGGCAGCACAAAATGCTGAATGGTCACGAAGGGCTCGAGTCCGCGCTTGCGGATCGCCACGATCATCGCCTCGTAATGGGCGAGGGCCGCGTCGTCCCACACTCCGGGGCGGGGCTCGATCCGCTCCCACGCGAGCGAGATTCGGAAGCTGTTCACGCCGAGACGAGCGGCATCGTCGAAGTCTTGCTCGTAGCGGTTCCAAAAATCAGTGGCGCGATCGGCGTTGGTGCCGTCTTTGATCTTGCCGGGGATCCGCGTCCACCGCGTCCAGTCGGATTCGAGCGGGCTGCCTTCTACCTGAAACGCGGAATTGCCGACGCCCCAGAACCAGGCCTGGGCAGGCCGGGACCAGGTGAGCGCACACGACAGAAAACAGAGACAAAGCTTCGGCAAAATTCGCAAAGGAAAGCTCGTCATTTGGGGGGCAAACTAGCCCATTTGTGACGGCCCAGAAAAGCTTGAAATCACAGGGGCCACCGAGCTGCCTCCCGCGGGATTCGGACAACTTCCGGGGAATCTTGTTCAGTTCGGCCTACTTAACGGAAGCTTCTCTTTGTCTAGCGCCCCGAGGCACCCATGATGGGTCTCATAAAAAGCTGAGCGGTATGTAGCGGTGCTGTGGTGGGAGCCTTTTTTTGGCTCCATGTTTCTTCGAGTGAATGAGGTCCTATGAACAAGTTTCTCGGTCTGTTTTTTTCCGTCGTTGGCCTTTCGAGCGTTCAGGCCCAAGCAGGCACCCTCAAATTCCCCTCGATGCCCAAAATGCCAAGTGGGCTCGGTGGCTTGGTAGGCGGCAAAGCCCCGGGCACGGATCCCGCGGCCGACCGTGGGAGAGTGATCGCGCACTGTCATTTCACGGTCGACAAAGACAACCGCTACGAGTCGGTTGATATTCGGATATTCAAGAACAGTCCCGTGGGCGGCGTGGCCGCGCTCCGCACCGGCGAAGCGATCGTCAAGGATCGCATCGGTCAGGTCGTGGAAGAGTTGAGCTTCGATTACGTCTATTCGCAACGCGTGCGCAAGGAATCAGCTGGCCCCTACGGCGAGGCTCTGACTGCGGCCCAGTTGCTCGGCATCACCCAAGCCGATTCGATCATGCTCTACGGATTGAAAGCCGACTTCAATCGCCCCATCGGCCTTGCCGTGGTGCACGACGTAGACGACGACCCCATCGACAGCTTTGCGATGTGGGGAAAGCAAGCCATCCGTTGCGACCTGACCGATCGCGACTAGCCCATGGTCAGATGTCAGCACTCTAGCAGGCGCTGAGCGGCGTAGGCGTAGGCCTGGATGAGGAAGGCCACGCCCGCGCAGAACTTCGCCCACCCGAAGAAGGCCTTCGGGTGCAGGAGAACAGCCAGGTAACCGGCGCCGAGTACCGCCACGCCAAAGGTCGCGAAGGGGAGCAGTCCTAATTTGGCGGCGCCGGCCAAGGTCCAGGCCGCCGAAAAGACCAAGTAAGGGATTAAACGCCAGCGCCCATAAAACTCGCTGTACTCACGCCGGCGGCAGATCTCGAACCCGAAGGACGCGCCGATGATCATCAGCGCAAAGCCGATCGTGTCCGAGGCGAGGGCGTCTTGTACGAGCAAAAACGGGAACGCGCAGAGAGGCACCCAAAGAACATGGCGCAAAAGAAGACCAAACATCGGCGCGCGTTCGAGCGAGGAATCTAGGTAGAAGTTTCGGTGCATCAACCACAGCCAGCATACGGCGGCCACAAGAGCCGAAGCCGCGGAGCTACGGCCCCAAATCAAGATCAAAGCGGCGGCAAAGCCAACGAGCGTCCACAGAATCCCGGGAAAGACCTTCCTCCAAATCGCCCCTCCTTCAGGGAGATTCGCTTCTTGCAGCGCCTCTCCGAAGCGGGCCGTCGCGAGCAAGGCAAAGAGTCCGCCGCTACCTAGTAGGAACTCCCTCAGCGGCACACCGGTCATCAGGGGCCCTTGCCCCAGCCAGGTGCCAGAGGCCGAAAGCCCGATGGCGAGCAGCAGACACCAGAGGAGGGCGCGGCCGCGGAGAGGAATCGAAGGCATTTACATCACTCTGGTGTGGCGGCTACTAAGCGCACGCGCGTGCGGCTAGCCAAAGCGAGGAAGGCGTCGTGCGCTAGTTCATCGGTGCTAACGATGGTCAAGTCGATGCGCTGATCACCGAGGACCTCCTTCAGCTCGACCAAAATGCGGAACTTGCTCTGACGTAGTTCGGTCGCACGGGGATGGACCCAAAGGAGGTCGATGTCTCCTCCCTTTTTTTCGTCGTCGACTCGGCTGCCATAGAGGTAAACCTCAAGGTCTAGGCCGCCCGCATGGCGCAAGAGGACGGCAAGGATCGAGCGTTGCTCAGATTTCTCAAGGCGCATGGGCCGCGAGGGTCCTTTCTATCGCCAAGACGTCGGGGACGCGCTTTCGGACAGCCTCCAGGAGCTCAGAAATCTTGGCGGCCCGATACTCGTGGACGGAAGCGTTGCGAAGCTCGCGGATTTCGAGCCAAGCCCGGGCCGACCCGATCCATCCGAACTTTTCGGCCTGATTGAGGAGGTCTCTCAAGCTACCCCGAAAACCAGGATCTTCCCGCAGCAGAAGAGTGCGGAGAAACTGACTCGTAAAAAGATCGCTGGCGCGGCCAAAACGAGCAACCAGACCCTCCCAGGTTTCGAGGTTCTCGGACGAGAGCGTGAGGGCGTCGGTTGAGAGATCGCTCACCTTGGCGTGGCTGTAAGCAAGGTGTTCCAAGGCCTTGCGAAGGTCGGCGGCTTGTTCCCGGAGGAGGCGGTCAAAATCCGTCATAGCGTCGGGCGGGAAGCCGGGGCACGGGCGGTCGAATCGCCCAGTTCTAAGGCCAAAGACACCGCAAGCTTCGAGAACGCCGCTGCGTGCTCAAAGTCGGAGCGCGAATTGATCACGTCGTCGAGGGTGTGGATACTATGGTTCATGTCGTCGAAGCGGGCCTCAAACGGCATCGCGGTGGGATAACCCCGGCGGAACCACGAGGCATGATCACTGCAACCGTATCCGCACTTGTCTTCGACCACGCGGGCGTTCACGTAGTGGCGGTTCAATTCGACCACGAGTTCGCGCATCCAGGCGTTCGTGAAGTCTGTCATGGACGCGATCACGAGCGATCCACTGCCGGGGTGGAGGGTCATGTCGAGTTGGAGGACGCCGACCACGTCCACATTGCGGCTGCGGTAGTCTTGGGCGATCTCGGCTGAGCCCAAAAGGCCCGACTCTTCACCCGCGTAAAAGAAAAACTCAACGCTGCGAGCGGTGCGGGGGAGGGTGGCTACGATGCGCAGGGCTTCGGTCAAACTCGCCACGCCCGACGCGTTGTCGTCGGCACCCGGAGCGCGCACACCGGCGCGACCCCAGCCGTTGATCGAATCCAGATGGCCGCCCAGAACAACGATCTCGCTGGGGCGCGAGGTTCCGGGGAGGTGCACGCGGATCGATTTTTGTGGGGTGCTGTTGTGAGAGATGAGATCGACCGTGGCACCAGGAATGTCCTTAACCAAGAGCGCCAGTTTGTCGCGTAAAGCTTGGACGGGCACGTTGGCCTGGGGGTCGCGATTGTAGCGGTTGTTAAAGGCGCTGAACCACGTGACGGTGTCCCGCACGTTGGCGGACTGCACTTGGTTTGCGGCATTGGCGATGGAATCCCGACGGATGAGTTCCAGGGAGACACGGGCCGTTGGCGCGGATTGAAGCACGGTCTGGGTACGCAGGTCGGCCAGAAGGCGACGCGCCTGTTGACGGGTGGACTTGTGGGCCTGCGCCTGAACCGCGCCCAACTCGGGCAGCGCTTCAAACCCGCCGCAACGACCTTTTTCGTGAGCTTTGCGGCTGAGGAAGCTAGCAGCGTCCTCGTCCATCGAGACCACGGCCGTGCCGGTAGCCACGTCCTTCTCCAGGACCTTCAGGGAGGCCGGGGCTTGGGCAAGAAGATCCAGGCTGGTGAGCGCATAGAGGGGGCGAGTCAGCTCGACGGCAGGCGCGCCCGTATGGGCAAACGATCCTACGGCATAGGCTGTAGCGAGGGTGGCAATCAGGTGTTTACGCATGCCCTTATTCTCGCCGGCTCTGGGCCTAAGGGAAGGGTGGGAGGTCGATTTAAGGCGATAAAAGAAGTGTCTAAGTTTTAGACACCCGCGACCATTCTCGGCAAAGTGATGACGCAAGTTGTTAAATCCGCGTTCCCATATCAGGCCCGATCCTTGCGACACCGATAAGTGGGGGAAGCATGGGAAATGTGAATCGGCTTTGGAAATTTGCGAGTCCGGCAGTGATGGCCTTCAGCCTGCTGACCACGTCGCATGCTCGCGCTGAGCTAAAGCTACCGTGGCCTTTCCATGTCGACAAGCAGCAGGATCCCGCAGTCATCAACGCCGACGGTCCGGTAGATCCTCCGGCCTATAGCACCGAGTACTTCAGTGGCGTGACCTCGCTCGCGCTCCGCACGGCACGCATCATCAGCTGCCAAAAAACGACTCAGGGTCGGCTCGATGCTTCGGAACAGGTTTGGTACATGGGCGACAACTACTCGGCTTGGGCCACCGCTTTCGCCACAGACTTCCAATCCGATAAGTTTTTCCCGCGTCCCGATTTCGTGCGCGCGTTCGAAGACGAAATGAAAGAAAAGATGCCGGGAGCCAACAGCTCGGAGGCACGGGTGGTGGCCGATGCGTTTGCGGACTATCTCGAATCCACGTTAAGCAAGAAGCGTCAAACGTACTCGGGTGCTACGTCGTTTCTAAAGCAAAACAGCAGCGATGCCGCCTGGACTCGCGCGCTCTCCGTGATGCGCGAGTTCGAAAAGAAGAATGCCAAACGCATCGTGTCCGACAAAACGGGTAAAGAACGCTGCGAAGAGATTCGCGCCGATCACAAATTCTGGGAAAACACGTCGTTCCGCGCCAAGGTGGCCTCGACTCCTCCTTCTCCTTCGCTTGCGACCACCGTCGCCCCGCACGGAGCCGATAAATCTCAAGACCCTGCGTCGCCGCCAACCGATCCCGCCGCGGCTCACAACGCACCGGCGGCAGACGGAGCGTCCGAGCCTTCGGCACCCGTAGAAACTCCCGTTGAAAAACCCCAAGACGAGGCTAAGAAGCCGGTAGCCGAAGCCCCGATGGCCGATCCCGCCACCTTGCCCAAGAACGACGGCCAGCTGAATCTCATTACGGGTCCAGCGCTAGACCTCTCAGCCGATTCCGAGATGCGCAAGGCAGGCTATTACCTTTACGATCCGAACGGCGGAAGCCTTGTCACCTATCACTACGGCACCGACCGGATGCAAGCGCGCATCCAACGCGCGGGCAAGGTCCTCGCCTCGAAGGACATTGTGATGTCGGTGGGTGACCTGGGCACCGCGACAGGAGGCAATGGGGGCCGACACAAGGGACACAAGGGCGGCAAGGAAGTCGACTTGCGCCTCGTCAACAAGGACGGAATCGCCGCTCGCGGCACCGTTTCCGATGACGGTTACGATCGTGACAAGACCTTCGAGATGATCAAAGCCATGATCGACGCCGATCCTAAGAACGTAACCAAAATCTTTATCAACGACTCGGCGCTCCGCGCTCGACTTCGCGAGTACATGAAGACCACTCATAAACGTTCGATCACCATTTCCGAATGTCCCGGTCACGGCAACCACGTGCACATGAGTTACGCCAACTAAGGAAGAAGGCTAGGAAACGGATGAAGATTACTCCCGCTCTCGTTGTCGGACTTCTCGCCCTCGGACTAACCGGCTTTGCGGCACGGCCGGTCGAGGCCGCCTCCAAATGCTCCCTCAAGCTCGAAGGCTTTACTCTGCGCGCGGAATTCAAAACGGCTGTTTGGAGTAAGGAAAAGCAGAAGACCGTCGAGGACTACCCCGAGTTCGTTGGCGAGTTCGGTGAAGGTGTTCCAGAAACCTTGCGAGTGCTGCCCAAGATCAGTTCCAAGGGAATCTGCGACGCGTCCTCGGCCAAGTTTGTTTTGGAACTCACTGTGCTGGGAGAGTTACGGACCAAAGGCGGAAAACGGGGGAGATGGTTGGAACTGGAGAAAAAACTGATCTCCGTGAGTCTGCCCCTTAAAGCTGAGTCCGAGTCCTTCGAAAAAATCCCCGCGTCGTCTCACTTTTTGGCCCGCGAAGGCGAGCATTTGAAGTTCCGCAGAGCCATTTATGAGTTGCGTTTAAAAGATGTTGGCACCGGGAAAACGCTTTCGACTCAAACGAAGAAGCTTTCGATCGATGATCCGCACTCGCACTAGTCCTGGCAACGCGGTGCGAGTCGGTCGTTAAAGGTCCCGTCCTAGTCTTTCGATAAGGAAAGTCAGGGGGAAGATTGAAGCAAAGCCTGGTCTTAGGTGTGCTTTTTAGTCTTGCGACGGGCTCTCCGCTCGCGCACGCCGACCCGCACGCGCCCTCGACGACTGCCGAAGCACCCAACGCATCCGGTAAGCAGGCGCCGAATCCGAACCCAAGCCAATCCAGCAAAACCGTGCGAGCCGCCGTAAACGCCTTTGCCTATCGCCTCACACGGACCATGAGTTGCGATTACTTCGGGGAAGTCGTCGAGGCCAACGGTCGTGAACTCTGGAGCCAGGGCTCCGACGGCATCAGCCACACGGTCGCCAGCAATATTCTTTGGGACTATCTCGCGGAGGCTTGTCGCGGAGTATCCACTCGCTGCTACCGCAACACTCAAGCCGACATGATCGAAGTCATGAGAATCTACCGACAAGAGGACGTGAACGATCCCGCGGTACTCTCCAAGATTCGCGCAGCGACGGATCGGATCCAGGCTCAGGTGAAGAAGCTTCCGAAACAAGGCAGTCGCAAACCTCGCTGCTCGTTGCAAAAAGAGGACGCACTCAAGGGCCTCGAGCACGAGACCTCTCCGACTCCGTCGGAAGCCAATCCCGACTCGCAAACACTCCCGACCGTTGTGGTCACGCGTTCGCTTGAGGCCATCGCTCAGCGCATCACCGGCAGTCTCGGCTGCGACCATTTTGCAAGCACAAGCGACTCGAACGGCGCTCGTCTCCGCACGCTTCCAGCGCGAGAGATCGACGATGGGGTTCTCGATTCTGCTGCGTACAATGCCGCGCGCGCACGCTGCAAGGAAACTCAAAAGGATGCCCAATGCGAAGTCACTATCGGCGCTACGCTCGCGGCGCTGATGCGCGCGTACCGCGACGGGCGTGATGTCACGGTTCTGCGCACCAAGTTAGACGAGGCAGCCAAAACCTTGGGCTGGAGCTGTCAGCTCACCCCGCAGCAAGCCAATCACTCTGACCTCGCCACGACACCTGCTCTTCATGGAGGCACGCCCACGCCCGCCGATCCATCCAGCTCGGAGGAAGCGCCCGTCGTGCAAGGCCCGGCGACTCCGAGCGATTCCGCGGCCGACACCGCGCCGCCTCCGGGTGGCGACTTGCCTCCGTCAGAAGAGGTTTCCACGATTCACTTCGGAAAGGACGCTTCGGGCGTTCAACTCAATGCCAACCGCATACCTGTGGAGTGCCCAGACGAACTCAAGCAAGCGAAGCTGTGTTTCCATGGACCACCCAATGGGAAGAAAAACCTTGTCCTCGATCCGGGACACGACGATTCCACGGCTTCATGCCGTAATCATCCGCAGGGCGGCGTGCACGAGGGGCAACTCAACATGGTCACGGCTTGGCTCACGCGTCAGGTGCTTCTCGAATGCGCGAAATGGGATCCGTCGAGCGGCACGGGGCTGGATCCGGCACGCATTCATCTGAGCCGTTACCCGGGCGAAACCGAATACGGCGAATACGAAGATCGTCGCACGGGTGCCGTTTGGCACAAGGCGAATTCCTCGCTCAAAGAACGCCTCAAGCACGCGCTTCGCTCGGGCGGCGAGGGCGACGAAGCCATGGACAACTCGGTGCTCGTATCGATTCATGCCAACGCGGGCGGGGGCGACTACCCGCTGGTGTTTTGGGGCGATCGCGGCACCAGCTCCGGAACGGCGCCTCGTTCGGCCGCCCTCGCGGAGTCGATCCTGGGCGGACTCAATAAGTACTTTCCCCAGCCGAAAAGCACGCTTTCGCAGTCGATGAGTGCCAGCACCGGCGGTCAAAACGGCAAGTTGCCCCAGTACCCGATGGTTTTGAACAAAAACTCCGGAACAGGCACGGCCCGAACCGAGTCCGTGTTGGTCGAGGGATTCTTTATGGACGGCGACATGGCCGCGCGGGTGCGCGAGGAGTTCCGGAGCGGGCGCGCGCAGACGTTGAGGTTCTACGTGGAAAAAGCCGGCGCCAATCGCGTGGTCGCTAAAGAATACAAAGTTTCCGAGTCGTACGTGAAGTATGCGCAATCCGTCGCGGCTGGCCTGGCCAAGCAGTACTCCTGCGGAGGCACGCCGTGAGAATCGCAGTGACTAGGGCGCGAGGTCTCTTGCTGGCCGTATTTTGCGTGGGTACGGCTCAAGGGGCCGACCTGTCGCTCAACGGGGATTGGCGAGTTGTGGCCACCGAGGCTGACACGATCCTTGCCCTTCACAAAGACGGTCGACAGGCGGGTCTTTGGCGGGCACCGAAACTGACGGGTGGTCGCAGTGTCGCTAAGGGCTCGGCGCTCGTGTCCGGAGGCACGCTGTCGGCAAACGGACGCATCGCACTTTTGAACGAAGCGGCTCCAAACGGGGCGTCGCTCTTGCGTGCCTATGACTCCCTGAGCGGAAAGGGCCTCTTTCAGACCAGGCCCGTATCGAATGTGTTGCGGAGTTTTTGGTTGAACGAATGTCACTACGGACTCCTCTTCCAGCAAGCGGGCGAGCCGGTTCTCAAGGTCTTTCAGGTAAACCTGGAAGCCCAAAAAAAACTCGGATTCGCCTGTCAGCCCTTTCGCGAATCCCAGAAAATTCCGCGCGGCGAGTCCCCAGTCGCATTCCTAACTGATCGCAACTTCAATCATTACGGATTCTACGCCAATGGCGCGCGCGAGAACCTGGCCTGGATAGGTCGGGGCGGATTTCAGGGCTTCCAAGGTGGAGCCAAGCCCCACTTCTGGTTCTTTGGTCCCGAAGGCGAAAGTTCTGAGACGCTGTTTCGGGCCCGCACAGACACCCACAAAATTCAGCCAGTCGCGACCAGCGTGCGTTCGGTGACCAGTCCCAAAGAAGGGAAAGGTGTCTTTATCGTTCGCCAGGACGGCGCTCTGGTAGCCCTCGAACCGTCCGCAGCGACCACTTATCGCGAGAGAGTTCTCGCCGCCCAGCACGTCGAAAGAGCCTGGACGCCGGCTTCCGGAAAGTGGGTCTTGTATCAAAGCGTCAACGGAACATACGGGCTTGTAGCCGCACCTTTCTGAAAGATTTGACGCCAGGCACCTCGCCTTATTGCTTGATAAGTTAAATTATCGACGACTGTAAGTAGTTGGTATCTTGTGTTTTCTGAAAAGCGCGCTTCAATATAAGAAATGAGACTTTGGAAGCGGATCGCGGCTCAGATTTCGAAGGCCGCACGCACGTTCGGCCTCAAAAAACGTCGTAAAACCTCTCCTCCACGGCGTCCTCGACTGCCGGCAAGTCCGCCAACCGAACGGCTCACGGCACCCCCCGCGCCTGTATTGATCTCGCGGCTCCCGCCGGTCCCGGTTTCTACGGCGATCGAGGAGTTTTCGGGTGTCCAGCTGAGTCCGCACACGCAAAGAGCCTACAAAAACGACCTGCGAGACTTTTTTTCGTTTCTCAAGCTTCAGGGAGTGTGGGCGGCCTGGAACGAGGAGCTAAGCCCCATTCTCATCGCCCAGTACCGCAATTGGCTGGTGGAAGAAAGGAAGCTCGCCAAGGGATCGGTGACGCGCAAGATGGCCGTCCTTAAGAGCTTCTTTCGCTGGGGGCAAAGTCGCGGCTGGATCGAGAACAACCCGGCTGAGTTGGTGCGAGGCTTCCCACAGACCCAAGAGTCCAAGACAGGGTTCCTGGACGACAGGGAAATCGATCAGTTGCTCGCAAGCCTTCATGCGCAATCCGAGGATCGGATGGCGAGGCAGTTGGCCAGAGTCGTTGTGGAGACTCTCTTGATGCTGGCCGTGCGCCGCTCCGAGGCCACCCGCATCACCGCCGGCGATCTCGAGCTCTTAGAGGGACGCTGGCTGGTGCGAATTCGAGGCAAAGGGGATCGCGACCGGACCTTACCGTTGCCCGCCCGCCTTTTGCGTACCTGGGCCGCCTGGTGGACCCGCCTTTGTCCCGACGCGCCCCGGAGCGGAGATTTTACCGAGGCCACGGAGGCCTGGACGCATTGGGCACGTCGCTTCCCGAGCCAGCCTCTCCTGGTGTCGACCAAGGCCAAGACTGCGGAGCATGCCCTCTCGTCCTCCGAGGTGGCGTGGATTGTCCGCAAGTCCGCACGGCGGGCCGGGCTCCTCAATCGTGTTTCCCCGCATATGCTCCGAGCTACGGCCATCACGCACGCGCTCGATCAGGGCGCTACCCACCGCGGGGTTCAGCAAATGGCGGGCTGGACTTCGCCGCTGATGATTTCGCGCTACGACAAGCGCCGCAAAGACCCCCGGTTCTCGGCGATCGATCAACTCGTCTATGCCCGCGAGGTGGCGCCGTCGTCACCGGCAAGTTAGGCTGGGGCGGTGCCTTCGTTGTCGGTGAAGACTTTGCTTGACCTCGCCCGGGAGCGGATTCGTCCGCTCCTTCTCTACTCGAGTTTTCGGAAACTCTTTTTTGCACAAGGAGTTTCGCTCGCCGGAAGTTGGATGCAGGAACTCGCCAAAAGCTGGATCGTGCTCAACATGATCGGCACCGCTTCTTCGATGGGAGCACTTCTCTTTGCGGCAGCGATCCCGAACGTCTTGCTTGCCAGTCTGGGCGGAGTTCTGGCCGACTCTCGAGGCGCCAAGAAAATCCTGCTGATCACCCAGGTGCTGCTCGCGGTGTTGGCCTTTGGTCTCGGACTTCTCGTCTTCACGGGCCGCGTTGAGTTTTGGCATTTGGTCGTGTTTGCGGTGATGGAAGGAACGGTCGTGGCCTTCGACATCCCCGCCTTTAACCAGGTCACTCCGCAGATCGTGCCCCCGGAAGACTTCCAACAAGCCCTCGCGCTCAACGCGGTCAACTTCCACACCTCGCGAGTGGTGGGCCCTTCCATAGCGGGTCTCTTGATGGGGTTTGCCGGCCCTGTTTCCGTGTTTTGGCTGAATGCGATCAGTTTTATGGGTGTGGTCTTCGTGATCGCGACACTTCCCTTGCGCCCTTCGGGTCCCAAACCCATGCACGAACAAACAGGCGGCATGAGGGAAGTCATCGTGTATCTGCACACCCATCCCGTGCTTTCGCGCGTGATTGCGCAGTTTCTCCTGGTGATGGGTTTGATTTTCCCGCTCGTGTTCACCAGCCTGCGCGTGTTTTTCCAACAGCGTTTCCATTTGGACGCGCGGGAGTACGGCCTGGTCTTTGCAATGCCTGGGGTGGGGGCGTTGCTCGGAAGTCTCATCTTCCTATTCTGGAGTCCCAAGAATCCGCTGGTGGCTTTGCCGGCGGGATTGACCGGCGTGGTGATTTTTCTTTCCGCGGTGGCATTTGCTCCTTCGCTGCCGCTGGCCGTGGCCGCGATGACGCTCTTTTCGCTCTCCATGTTTCTCACCCTCAGCGCTCTACTCGTGACGGTTCAGCTCACAGTGGAAAACCACATCCGCGGGCGCATTTCGGCTATCGTGGGCATGGCCTTCGCAGCCCTTTCGCCGATCATGGCGGTGCCCATGGGTTATCTGTCCGACGTCATCGGCCCGAGGTCCTTGATTTGGATGGCGGCCATCGTTTTTGGAGTGGCCTCACTGCTGCTCACGCGGAAGGGCGCGCGGCTGCCTCGGCCTCCGAGTAACGCGTGAATCCGACACCTGTCCACCAACCCCCGCGACTAGGCGACTGGCTGTGGATCAATCTGCGTATCGGGGCTCTCAGCTTCGGCGGGTCGGCGCGCATGCTTCTCTATCAAGACGCCGTGGTACAGGACAAACGCTGGCTCACGCCGGAGGAGTTTCAGGAAATTCTCACTCTCTCCACGGTGTTTCCGGGGCCGAACCTGGTGAACCTAGCGGTTTACCTCGGATTGCGCCTCACGGGATGGACCGGAGCCCTGCTGGGAGTGTGTCTCTTGGCGTTGCCCGGAGCGCTGCTCTTGTCCACCGTCGTGCTGATGCTGCCCTTAGATAACCGTCACGTCTTTTTGCTCTTCCAAGGTTTTGCCCTGGGCAGCGTGGCGCTGTTCGGAGTGTTTGTGCTTAGATATTTTCAAGGTCTGCGTCGGCACAGAATTTGGCTGCGGCTGCTCGCCGCCGCGGTCGTGGCGGTGGCGTCGGGACTGGGAGTGCCCTTGCCCTATGTGTTGCTGGTGGGCGGCGCGGCCTGCGTGGCCTTGGAGTTTCTGGCGTGATTCTGCTGCAGATCTTTTGGGTTTTCTTTCGCATCAACTTGCTCGCGTTCGGCGGAGTTTTCGGCGTGTTGCCTGAGTTGGAGCGAATGATCGTGGCCGAGCACGGATGGATCAGTCACGATCGCTTCATCCAATCGTACGTGCTCGCGTCGTTCGTGCCGGGGCCGAACATGGCGATGTGCCCGTTGATCGGTTACTGGGTGGCGGGCTGGCCCGGGTGGGTAGCGGGTTTTCTGGGTATCTACTCGGGACCGCTGCTCGTGATCGGCCTCGCGTACGTTCTCTATCGGCGCTATCGCAATTTGCAAGGAGTGCGCCGCCTCGAGACGGCGCTCCGTCCTTTGGTCTTGGGGCTTTTCGTGTCGTCCACGCTTCAGTACGGTTGGTCCCAGTCCACGGGCTTCGCCTCCACCGCCGTCGAGGTGTCCTCGCCAGCGCTCTGGCGAGGACTTTTGCACGCGCTGGGTCTGGCCTTAGTGGGCGTCGGCGTCTTCCTCTATGCCCGAAAGAAGCTGGGCCCCGTGAGCACCGTTTTCGCGATGGGTGGCGCTTGGTGGGCCCTGAACACCGTCTTGCTTTCGCTCGCCCGCTCGGCCTAGATTCGTCTCACGTATGAAACACCTTGCTCGTCTGGCACTTCTCCTGGGATCCTCCGTGTTCGCAGCTCCGACTGATTTGAGCGGCCATTGGACCGGCACAGGCACCGCGCGGGACGCCTCGGATTGGACCACGCCCTGCACGTCTATCAGTCTAGACCTCGACGTGACGGAGCAGTCGGTGTCGATTCGCGCACTCGAGGAGACCTGCGGTTTGCTCGAGGCTCGTTGGACTCCCGTCACCATGGAGCTCCGTGGATCGGATTTCTTCAGCGAAGGCAAAAAAGTGGGGCACTTCACGGAGAACAGGCTGTACGTGTTCGCCAACACGAACCCTCGTGACGGCTCGTACGTGGAACTCTCGCTTGAGCTCGTGGACGGAAAGTTGCAAATCATCGACACCATCGGCAATCGCCAAGGAGCCCTCGTCGTGAGTGGGGAATTGCGCCGCTAACGAAGCTACTTAGGAACGACGGAGGCCGAAGCGGCGGCGTGGGATCGCTCGCGCAGACGACGAGCACTGCGCTCCAGGAGTTTTTGTAAAACGAACTGGAGTAAGACGGTCGGAAGGGGAACGACGATTGCCCACGCCAGAAAACCGTGCCAGGCGGTGAGCCCGTAGGCGGCGAAGAAGCCCCCGGGATCGCGTTCAAAAAAGGCCAGCATCTCGGACAGCACAAGAGGCACCGGTCGAGCGGCAAAGAGCCGCTCTCCGAGTCCGAGAAACGGAATAATCAACGCCAATTGCAACGGGTAGGCGAGCCACCCCGCGATCTGAACAGCCACTTGATTCAGCCGGAACACGGTGGCGACAGCCACGCCGACGATCGAAGTGATTCCTAGAAGCGGAAGAATTCCGATCGCGGTTCCAATCGCCAACCCCCACGCGAGCGGGCGAGGCGCCACTCCTTGCAGGAGCAGGGCCTTGATGGGCTCCACGGCTCTCCGGCGAAGGAACGTTTTCAAGGGTTGCCGTCGACGGCCAGATCGTCCAGGATTCCTTCGCGCGGCCCCATCTCCGCTGCCATCTGCGCGGCCCGATCCAACTCAGCCTGAAACTGTTTGGTGAGATCCACCCCGCCGGTGGAGGCGATGCGATCTACACGGAATTTCACCATGAGGTCGTGGAAGTAGTTCTTGTATCCGTCGCTTGCGGCGTTGCCACGGTCGGCACTGAAGAGTTCGGTGCTGGTGTATTTGCCGGGTGCCGGACCGAAGCGGTTGGCATCGGTCGAGAAGAACATGAGCGGATGGTCTTTCTGCTCGTAGTCCCTCACTAATTTCTTCATCCATTCTTCGGCCGTCAGAAGGCCGGTTTCGGGATCCACGACAAGGTACTGATAAGAGTTCGGCTTCGACTGCGAGAGCACCATCGTCGCCACGTGGTGACCCCAGCCACCCTTCATCGGGCCGACCACCCAGATCTTGCGGATCGATGTGGGATGAAGCTTGAAGGTTCCGCGCAGGGCTTCGAGGTGCACGGCGGCTGCGCGACCAAAGCAGAATCCGATGCGGAGTTCAGGATCGTAGTTGCGCAAATTTCGGAGCGACGCGTGGGGATTGTTGTCGAGCCAACGATAGAGTCCCATGGCTTTTTCCCGCGTGAGCGCGCCCTGCCAGCGCCCGTTCACTTTGGGGCTCGGGCGAGCGGTGGCGAGCACGCGAAGAAAGTGATCGTTGTGGCGCTTGATGCCTTCCTTGCCTTGCCAGCTAAGGACGTAATCGCGGAAGTCGAAGAGGTCACGATCCTTGAAGGTCCCTTCGAAGCTGAGAAAGCGCGTGAGGCTGCCTTGGCAGGCTTCGTTGGCCGGCTCGCGCGTGGCGACCGAAACCCGTTCCGCTTGGTGCGCACAAGCGGCAAAGACAAACGCGAGAAGAAACGAACGTTTCGCTAACTTCGACTTCATGCGTTCTTATCGGAAGAAACCCCGGAGCGCTCAAGGACGGCAGGCGCAGAGCGTCAAGCCCCGAGAACCTTCCTCAGCTGGGGTGCCCACCGTTCAGGGTCGACTGTGGTCGGATCTATCCAAGTAGCACCCAAGGAACTCAAGCCATCGGCGTCCGTCTTAACCTCGGGACAGCCCGCGATTTCTGTCTCGTAGAGCAGCGCAAGAGTGTGCAAGCGCTCCTGCGGACCGTTGGGGCGTTTCCAATCCATTTGCCAGCTCAGGATCTCGCGAAAGCGGAATTGCTCAGGGGCCAGAGCAAGAGAGGTTTCCTCACGCACCTCCCTCGTGAGTGCTTGAAGCGGGCTTTCCCCCCATTCCAAACCTCCACCCGGAAAATTCCATCGCCCCTGGTTGGGGCCGTCTGCGAGCTTGGTCACCAGCAAGCGGCCTTCGCTGCGAACAAGGGCGTAGATCGCCACGCGCAGTCGTTGACCCGCTCCCAGGCGCGTTTCCATGGGGATGGCCGGCACTGCCACGCCTTGGAACATGTGGTTGATCTCCGGACCGAGGGCGCGAAATCCGAGGCGCGCGTAAAAGCCCGCCGATGTTCGCGTGGAATCAAGACGCACGCGATCGAGTCCCAGGCGGCGCACCGTTTCCTCTGCATGCATCCAAAGGAGTCGCCCCCAACCTTGATGCGCGACTTCGGGCACAAGATAGAGAGCCGCCAACTGCGCGTGCTCGCCCTCGGTGTCGAGGGCTTTCTCCAGATGTAGGAATCCGAGAATGGCTTCGTCCGCAAGGCGCTCGAGGACCCAAACGTAGTCACGGCCCATCGCCAGGTGGCGTCGGTCTTCGCTGTAGGGTCGACCGCCCCAGGCGTTGATCTGTTCGGGAGTGTAGTCGGCACCGCAAAGTTCACGGATGGAACGCATGTGCGCCTCATGGATCCCCAAAGAGTCCGTGAGGCGCGCGCGTCGTATGCGAAGGCTCATCGCCCTCGTATCTTACTCGAGATCGGGCAGGGCCGCTGGCGAGGCGACGGGACTCGGTGCCGCCGTGGGAGAGGGCGAAGGCTCCACGACGGGGCTCGCTTCGGGCGCCGGGGCCTCTCCGTGCATCAGCGCCGAGATCTCGGCATTGAGGAAGGAGAGCCAGCCGCGTGACTTGTAGAGGCCGAACGGGTTCTTCTTCAGCTCGTCTTTCCAGTGTTGCTCGATCACGGTGATGTCGAGCAAACGACGCTCGCCTTTGACCTTAAGCGGCAAGATCGTGGCGAATCCGGTTTGGGGAATCACGGGCTCTTTACCGTTGAGTTCGAGCAGCGTTAGGTGAGCGCGATGGGCGCGAAGAGCTTTGATCTGATCGGTTCCTGTGCGCAACCCCGATTCGACTGAGGACGTTTTCCAAAGGTTTACCTCGAGGGGTTCCACTTGAATCTCGACGCGTGCCTTGGTGCGTGTCGTCCCCGTTTTGTTGGCGGGTTTGCAGTCGGCGTCCGAAAACTCGGTTTTCTCCACTTCGCGGAGGAATCCGTCGGATTCCTTGTCGAGAGAGTAAGTGACCACGTAAATGGCGCCGCGACCGTCCACGGCCACGCAGCCGTTCGTGTAACGACCTGGCAAGTCCTCGATTTCCAGTTCTTCGATATCGCTGGGCGAGAGGTCATCGACGCCTAGCACCGCGGGCCCCTTGTCTTTGGGGGCCGTGAGTTCGGCTTTTTTCTTGGCCTCCGCGTCTGCCGCGACCTTAGCGGGATCGGCCGGCGTGTCCGCGGTCTGGGGCGCCGCCTTGGGTTGGGCTACCGGAGCCGCGGCGGGTTTCTTTTGATTGGCTTTCACTCCCTGGTTGTTGCAGGCCGCGAGGCCCATCACCAAAGAGAGCGAGGCAACGATAGAAAGCGGCGACATGCGAATTTTTTGCATAAGAAATGAGTTCTCCCTGCCTCTCAGGAAGCACGTCCGGGGCCAGGCCTAAACGCCTGAATTCGCGGGCAAGGAATGTCTAAGCTTTAGACACTAGTGCAGTTCCAGAGACGCGAGGAAACCCTTGCGGACTTCCTCGTTCGCATGGCGCAAGCGCCGGGCGCAGATGGCCACGAGCTGTTCCAAAAAAGCCACGTGACAAGCCGGACGATCCGAAAAGAACTCCTTCATTTCACGAAAGGGGAAGCGCAGGAGCTTTGCGGTGCTGAGCGCCACCACCGAGGCGCTCGCGGGAAGTGAGTCGGCGAACGAAATCTCGCCGCAAAGATCCCCCACCTTCAATCGAACCAGATTGAGCTCCAAGCCGCCGGGCAAAGAATCGCGGATCACCACGTCTCCTTCGAGCACGAGCCAAAGCGAATCGTTGCTTTCTCCGGCCCGGATGATGTAGCCCGCGGCAGGCACGGTCACCTGCATCGCCTTCTGGACGAGTTCCTCGAGGGCCTCTGTCGGAAACGAAGAGAAAAGCGGCGAGGTTTTGAGAATCGCGACGATCATGTCTAGACTTTAGCATTCATGGCACCCGCTTCCTCAATCCGGACTCCTCTTCGTGTCGCCGTGGTAGGCCGCAACGTGTCAGCGGGACTCTGGGTGCGCGCACTGATGGCAGCCGGGGGTTATCAGGTTCTTTGGCTGCAAACCGAACCCGACCCGGGCCAGCGAGACAGCGAGGCTTCGCTTTTGCGCACGGGCCGCACGCCTTCGGTGCCCACAGAGCAAGACGTTCCCGAACTGATGATCTTTCATCGCGGAGATCGCCGCGAGCCCCTGGCCGACTTCCTCTCGGGAACCGGCATTTGGTCCGAAACCCGTGCCTTGCCCGAATGCGTTCGACGGCAGATTCTGGCGTGTGCGCTTTTTTCGGACATCACTCCGCGCCTTTGGAAGCAGGGACCGGGTGGAACGTCTGTGCCCGATCCGGACTGGATTCGAAAAGTTCCTCTCTCGTTTGCCCAGCCCCTCGCTCCGGAGGGCGAAGCTCTCCCGGTGCGGCGCGCCTCGCGCCAAGCAGCCTTGGAAGCCCTTGAGCGCGAGGCTCGTGAGGCCGGCGTACAACTGTCGGCCCTCGATCAAACGGTTCTCGGCTTGCGAGTGGGCGGGCGCGGGCAAAAACATCAGATCACATTCAACGCACCCTTCGGCTACGAGGAGGTAGACGCCGTTCTTTGGGCGAGCACCTTAGCGCGACCCAAAGAGGAAGCCACCCAAACGCACGTTCTCCGAGGGCAGCCGTGGGCGGAGTCGGCCGGACGCTGGCTCGGGTTCGAGACCTTCGTGGAAGCGAGTCGCTTGGTCGGACTACCGGAAACATCTCTCTGGATCGTGGGCGAGGCCCCTTCGGCGGGTTTGCTCGGAAGCGGTCAGATCGCGCGAGTGTTTCGCGCTCCGGGTGGAGGCCTCGGGAAAGTGCGCCTTCAGATTGATCGCTTCGTCCTCAAGGACGAGCCTTGGACCTCGCCCGTCCGTCCCGACGATTTCCTGTGGGCGCTGCTCCCGGCCCTGGGACAAGCCCCTCTCAGTTATCGGCGTCTGAGCTTCGACGAATACGAATTTTTCCGCGATCCCAAGCCGCGCCTGGCTGAGTTGGCTCCCCGAGTGGCTTTTTGGTCCCCGGGTTCCTTGGGTCGCGAAGACGAGGCGCTCGCCAACTGGCTTCGCCCCTCGCCGCCGTTGACCGCACGAAAGGAAGTTTCTTGAGTCAGCCCTCCCGGGAATTCCTCGACCGCGCCGTTTTTTTGGTCGACGCTTCCTCCTACATATTCCGCGCCTACTACGCGATCCAGGGCGACATGCGCGCACCCGACGGCACGCCCACGCACGCAACCTACGGCTTTCTGCAGATGATTCAGTCGTTGCTCGACATGCACCGCGTACAACACTGTGCGCTGGTCTGGGATCGCAAAGAGAAGGGTTTCCGCCACGAGCTTTTCCCGGAGTACAAAGCCAACCGCAGCGCACCGCCGGAAGATCTTGGGCTCCAGCTCATGAACGCGCGTGCGGCTGCCGACTTGCTCGGCTTCCCGCAACTCGACGCCCCTGGCTTCGAGGCCGATGACATTCTGGCGGCGTTGGTGCACAAGCATCCCGACGACCCCTTCGTCATCGTCACCGCGGACAAGGACTTGCTCCAGCTTGTGGGCCCCAACGTGTGGTGCTTGGACACGCTCAAGCGCAAGTGGTCGAATCGCGATGAGGCCATCGAAAAATTCGGCGTGCCGCCCGAGAGCGTGCCCGACGTGCAGGCCCTCTGCGGAGACTCCGTGGACAACATTCCGGGCGTGCCTGGCGTGGGGCCCAAGACCGCAGCGGAGTTGATTCAGCAGTTTCAGAGTCTCGACAACGTGTTGACCGAGGCAGAAAAACGCTGGGCCCGGGTACAAGCGGATCCCAAAGCCAAGCTTCCGACCGATGCCCTCAAGGGCAAGCGGTTGGAACTCGTGGCAACCCACGTTGCGGACGCCCGCATGTCGCTGCAACTCGTGCGCCTGCGTGCCGACGCGCCGGTACCCGACAGCCTTTCGATCTTCGAGGTGCGGGCGTCGAAAGACGAAGAGTTCCGCACGTGGGCAAGGCAGCTCGGATTCGGCAAATGGATCGAAAAGATGCTTGTCAGGGGCGCGCCTGCCGCGCCGACATCCTCGTCCTTGGGCGCGAAAGCTTCCGCCCCTGAAGTGCCGTCACCGGAAGCTCCGGTGGCGGTGCGCACGGAATCCCTCGGATTTCGGGTGGAGACCGTCAACGACGTGGCCAAGTTGCGCGGACTGTTCCAGCAAGCGCAGTCGGCGCCGGTCTTTGCCCTCGATACGGAAACCTTCGACCTCAATTCTCGCCAGCCTCACTGCCTGGTGGGCTTCAGTTTTTCCTTTGATGGCAAAATCGGATACTACGTCCCGCTCCGCCACAAGGCTCAGCAAAGCGAAGGCCTCAATGCTCCGGCCGAGCAATCCTTGGCTGCGTTGCGCGAGTTTCTCGAGCAGCGCGATCCCCAAAAGTCCGTCGTTTTTCAGAACGGCAAGTTCGACCTGCACGGCTTGAGTGGGGAAGGGGTCGCTTGGCCGCACGCGCTCCGTCTCGACGACACCTTGGTGGCCTCGTTCGTGCTCGAACCCACCGGTTCCCACGGCATGGACGCATTGGCGCTGAAACACCTGGGATACACGACGCTGGCCTACGAAACCGTGACTGCGGGCCTGGAGAATTTTTCGGAAGTCCCCGTTGCCGACGCCACTTTTTATGCCGCGGAGGATGCGGTCGTGACGTGGCGATTGTGGGAGATCGTTTCGGCCGAGCTCGACCAGGCAGGCCTGCGCTCGGTCTACGAGCGTCTTGACCGGCCGCTCGTGGAGCTGCTGTGGGAAATGGAACGATTCGGCATCGTCCTCGATCCCAACCCGCTCAAGGACCTCTCACGCGACCTGCACAAAGAGCTCGCTGAGAAACACGAGAAGGCACGCCAGATCTTGACTGACTCAGGCGTCCACATCGGCCCGGACTTCAACTTCGCGTCGCCCAAGCAGATCGCCGCGGCCATGTTCGACGGGCTCAAACTCCCCGTCCTCAAGAAAACTAAGACCGGCCCCTCCACCGACGCCTCGGTTCTGGAAGAGCTTGCTTTGCAACATCCTTTCCCGAAAACCCTGCTCGAGATCCGCGAAATCTCGAAACTGCTCTCCACGTACGTGGATGCCCTGCCGCAGCTGATCGATCCGCGCTCGAATCGCCTGCACACGGATTTTTCGCAGACCGTCGCCGTCACCGGGCGACTGTCGTCCTCCAACCCCAATCTGCAAAATATTCCGATCCGCACGGCCACGGGACGAAAGCTCCGCTATGCCTTTCGCGCGGCTCCGGGGCACCTGCTCGTGGGCGTCGATTATTCCCAAATCGAATTGCGAATTCTGGCCCACGTGAGCCGCGACGAGCAGCTTTTGAAAGCCTTCCGCGAAAACGCCGACGTGCACCGCCGGACCGCCGCTCTCGTGCTCGAGAAACCGGAAAACTCAATTGACGACGACGATCGCCGCATCGCGAAGACCGTCAACTTCGGAATCATCTACGGCCAAACGGCCTTCGGCCTAGCCAAAACGCTCGGCATTCCGCGGAGTGAGGCGCAGAAGTTCATCGACACATACTTCCTCACCTATCCAGGCGTGCGCCGCTACATGGACGAGGCCATCGAGCAGGCGCGGGCCAGCGGCAGCGTCGTTACGCTTACGGGGCGTCGCCGCCGCATTCCCGACATTCATTCCAAGAACCCGGCCATGCGTCAGTTTGCCGAACGCACCGCCATCAACTCGCCCATTCAAGGAACCGCGGCGGACCTCATGAAGGCAGCCATGATCCGCGTTCGCGAGCGGGCTCGAGAGAAGTTTCCTGCCGCCAAACTCATTCTCCAGGTGCACGACGAGCTCCTGTTCGAAGTCCTCCCCGAGCACGCTGAGGAACTCAAACAACTCGTGATCGAAACCATGGAAGACCCTCAACTCTTGCGCGACTTCGGGCTGGATGGGTTCCTGGTTACGATGAAGGCCGAGGGTGGGGTTGGCGCGAGTTGGGGCGATCTCTAGCGAGAACGCGAGTCTCGGACTAAGAGGGATTGAGAAGAAGAATCTCCGTCCGCTCGCATGGTGGAATTGGTAGACACACGGGACTTAAAATCCCGAGCTGCGAAAGCGGCGTGCCGGTTCAATTCCGGCTGCGAGCACCACTGGAGATTCCCGAGTCGCTCCCCATGCCCCGATACCGCCGGGAGGGCTTTTATTCGTGCGCTCGCCCGCTATACTTCTCTTATGAACAATTTTGCGTGCTCCGCCCTCGTGCTTGCGGCTCCGCTGTTGGTGGCGTGTGGCGGATCCGGCGCGGTGGCCCGCCCCAACGGCCCCCTAGGGACAGTGGCCAATGTTACGGAAGCCGAAGACTTCATGCGCGGCGCGGGGCTCTACGCGCTTGAGACGATGGGCGTCGGCAATCTCAACGGCCAATCAGCTCGTCGCCCCGGCGCACAATCTCTTCAGGCAAGCTCGGGATCCTGCGCGCGCACTGAGGGCAACGCAGTGGACGCCGACCAAGACGGTCTCGCGGCGGATCAGATGATCATCTACGACTGCGACCTCAATTCCAACGGATCGCAGCTGAAGTATTCGGGCAACCTGCACCTGGTCGATGCGAGCGACACGGTGGCCTATGGCGGGGCGTTGATCGAACTCAACGACATCAGCTTCCTCAACACCTACGCCACGGCGAGCAGCTCGCTTCAGAACGGCACCTACTCGGCTCGTGGACTTTCGACCATCACGGCCACCGGGCTGACTTTCGTCAACAAAACCGACATCGAGGTTCAAGCCAACGGCAGCCTGCGCAGCCTCTTTTTCTCGAGCAACACCGTGGCCGTGAGCGCCGACACGCTCGTCGGGGGCTACTACGGCGACAGCCAGATCACGCTCAGCGCTACGCCGTCGGGCTTGAGCAGCCTCAACGGAAACATCGCGGGCTTGCTCGCGTGGGCGCGCTTCCGGCGCGGGGTGACCGATCGCGTGATGCAAATCACGACGTCTTCGGCCACCTTCAACGCAACGACCTGCAGCGCCTCGGTCACCTCGAACGCGGGTTACTGGGAGAACGCGACCTTCACGTTCATTGACGCCGGGGCCAACCAAATCAGCGTGCAATACAGCTCGTGCACGCCGGTCTATACCTACACGCCTGCGGGTGGGTTAGCCCAGACGTTCGCAGTGACGCCGTAAATCTTTAGTCCAGGATAGCGAGGATGCGTCCTTCGATGGTGACGCCTTGTCCGGCGTAAGGCGAATTGCCGTCGATCTCGACGCGCTCCTCAGAGCTTGCAGTCACGCGGAAGAGGCGCGGCTTGCCGTCCGGTCCCGGAGTCTGAAACTCAAACCCCGCCTCTATGCCGCGCATATCCTCCGGCAATTGGGCTCGCCGCAAACTGACTTTCAACTGAGGATCCGGCTCGCCGAAGGCAAGAGAAGGGTCGAGACCGATGCGGAAGCTTTGGCCTTGCGACAAGCCTTGAATGCGTTGTTCGAGAACCGGGTGTAAGCGCCCGGAGCCTAAGCGAATCTCAAGGGGGCCGGTGGCCTCGGTGGTTTCGAGTATCTCGTCGTCCGTCGAAAGCTCGTACTCCATGCGCACAAGGCTCGTGGGTCCTACCGATTGCCCGTTCATAGAGTGAGGTTATTCCCGTTTCAACGCGCCTTGTCGAGGCTGGACAGGATCTGGTTTCCCTCCGCACTTAAGCTCGGCCTCCCTTTAGCCGATGAAAAACACATGAAGACCATTTGGCTCCCCCTTGGAATCCTTCTTGGCTCGCTTTCCCGTGTCGTGCCGGCACACGCGGACACCCCGACTAGCCACATCGAGCTTGCCTCGTTCCGTGCCCCCACGGACGATTTTGGCGAGGCCCAGGCCGTTCTCAATGAGCCGGTCGACCCGCCGGCTCCGACCAGCAAGGAGGCCACGGAGCCTCTCGTGGCGAAAACCGACGCAGAGGACTTCGCGGACGAAGCCGCTCCCGCCTCGGAGGCCCCGAGCGTAACGCTTGGTCGCATCGAAAAATCGTTGCACGCGCTCGAACAACGCATGACCAGCCGAAAAGCCACCCTCCGCACCAAAGACTGGGAATGGGAAGACCTCACTCGCTTTCAACGCGCGCTTTGGCGTGCAATGGCTCTTGATCCGGCCAACGTCTCCGAGCATCTGATCCCCTCGAACATCCATCCGCGCGCGCTCACTGAGCAACTGCGCACGGAACTCGATCGTCTGGTGCGGGCACGCACCGTCGCCGAAAAGTACTCGGTCACGGCCGAGTTCGACGCCTACGTGGACTACTGCCGACAAATCCTCACGCTGCGCGACGAAGGGCTTTTCCGTCTGTCGCGCGTGGATGCCAAGCGCGGCGTGCTCGAAGACAAATACCTGGCCATCGCAGACAAACTCGCCCAAAACGCAGGAGTCCGCGTGGAGCTGGGCGTGGCCTGGAATGACGGCGACCGCAAGGACATCGTCGAATCACTCGCGGGCGTGCGGCAGGAGATCCACGAGTTTCGCTCGGACGTGTCTCGCTTGCCTGCTTCCATGGTTCCGGCCGAGAGCGTGACGAGCGTCAAGACACTGCTGTGGATCCTGATCCCGCTGGTGTTTGCGACGGGCTTCCTGGGCGGATTGATCTTCCGCAAAGCCGAATAGCGCGCAAATAAATGAGCGACCACGGCGTTGGTCGGTCGCTCCCGCCTTGCGGGCATCTCATTTCTTCGCGCGCTAGGACAAGGAATGGTTAGTCGGCTACCGTGATCGTCACCGATCCCGTAGCCGACGACGACGTGTCGCCTTTGAGCACGGCCGAGTGCGTACCGGAGCGCGAGCGCTTCACGCTCAGCAGCGCCGAACCGTTGCGAAAACTCACCAGATCCGCCGCCGCCACGCTCAGCGTGCCGCTGGCGTCGGTGCCGCTCCAAGTGGCCGTGCCCGTTTCGCCCTCGGCGCCGGTGGCGGTGGCGTTCGACGACAACGTCACCGTGATGGAATCTTCGCCGGGCGTCCAGGAAACCGTAAAACCTCCGGCGCGCGAGAGCGTGGCGGACGCCGCGGGCGCACTGATCACCGGAATCGGCGGCAACGTAACCACGGACGACAGTTCTTCCGCATGCCCGCAATCGCCCACGTTGGTGCGCGTGAGTTTGAAGTTGTAGCTCTGGCCGTCTTCCTTCGCCAGGCCCGTCGCCTCGTAGTTGCCGGCAGAACCCGTGAGTTGTTTTTCCGTGGTGCCGTCGGTGCATGTGAGTTTGTCGGTCGACGACAGGTCGATTCGAGTGCCGCCCACGCCGTCGCTGCCGACGGTGAGATCAGCCGAGCAAGTCACCGAAGTGCCCGCCTTGTTCGGCGACACCGAGAAGCGCGCGTTGATCGAGGAACTCGAGATGTCGTCCGAATTGGCGCGCGCGCAGCCGACCAACGCGAGGAGTAAGGCCCCCGCCGACAGGCCCAAGACTGTGATTTTTTGCTTCATGCGAACATTAAAGCAGGCTCGTCCGCGAAGTAAACCCGCCTAGCGTTTGCGCAAGATCGCGAAGAGTTCTTGCCCCGCGCGCGACGAGCCCGCAGGCTCGGCCACCGGTCGCTCAAAAGCCCGCTCCCACGCCAGGATATCGAAGTGATCTTTCGTCTGCTCGCGCAATTCCCAGCCAGTCAATCCAAAGGGTGGGCCACCGGGCGCCGCCTTCAGGTAGAACACCCCAAAGTAAATGCCGCCCGGTTTCAAGGCCTGCCACACGGATTCCAGCCAAGCTTTGCGGCGCTCGGGATCGAGGGCGCAAAAGAACGTATGTTCGAGCACGCCCGCCACCGTGCCGGGGGCCTTCGCCAAAGTCGCAAAGGCATCATCGGTCAGGTATGCGGCGCGCGATGCCGGATAGATCTCGCGGAATCCCCTTTCGGCCTCCGGCGCGAAGTCGAGGCCCGTAACCCGCCAACCTTGCTGCTCGGCCCAATGCACTTCGTGCCCCCGGCCCGCGCCCGGCACCCACACCACGTCGCCCGCAGGCAGCAGTGTTTTGATGATCGCGACGTGCGCTTCGAGGAGCGCCGTCGGGCGCCCTAGCTCCCAGCCATCCTGCTTGGTCCGGTACGCCTCACTCCAAAAACTTGCGCCGTTCACCGGCTCCCGGGCCGCGCGAAACGGACGCAGAGCAAGGCTTTTGAGATTCTCCACGGAGTGCAGGAACGCAGCCTGCGCTGCACGCGAGAGCACTGCCGGAATTTTTTCGTCGCCAATCCACGCATGGATGCGGTGCCACGCGTCCACCTCCAGGCGATTCACATCCACCGCGCGGCGCACCTCGCCGGGCATGATCCAATCCCAGCCCCCGTCCGCACGTTTTTCGACCGCCCGCGCCACCCAAGGCGCATCGAAGGCATCCACCCAGCAGACCTCGTCCTCGCAAGTGGTGACGAGCGCCGAGGCGGGAAGGGCAGGATTGCGTCGGCGAATTCCGTCCAGAAGGGTTTTGAGCAGAGGACCGTCGTTCACACGAAGTCCATCGAAGTGGGGATAGCCTTCTTCGTCGATTTGTACCGAGTAGCGTGGCCAGATCGAATCCACCGTCATGCCTCCAGGCTACTCCAAAAGCCGTGTTACTCTAGCGCTGGTGAAGACTCGTTCCGAATCCTGGCTTCGCGCTTTCCTTGGCGCCTCGCTCTTTTTCTTAGGTCTGGCTTTTGGCTGGGCCGCCGCTTTGCGCATGCCCTCGCCCGGGCTCCAGCCCGCTTGGCTTTTGCTCGCTGCCGCGTCCGTTTGTACCTTAGCTCTTGGCGCCGTGGTGGGTGGCCTCAAGGGGCTACGCTCCGGGCACGACACCCCCGAGTGGGGTCGCCCGGTGGCGCTCGACGAGGTGTGGCGCGCCGCACGTGTGCATGGCCGCCAGGCTCCGCTCTGGAATTTGCCGCGCACGACCAGTCGAATTTTTTCGTTCTCCGGAGCCGAGACGCTCAGCTTTGAGCAGGCTTGCGAAGTGATCGTGGAAGTGTGGGAGGGGGCCGCCGTGGACCTCTACGTGACGGGCGCCCTTGAGATTGAGGACCGCATCGCTCGGATCGAGAACAAACAGGTCTTGCGCATCTGTTTCCGTCAATCGGCCGTCTTGCGCATGCAGTCGTTGGCAACGGGGCTCATGGATCGCGACTCCTGGGTGCTCGTGCACGAAGTGAAGGCCTGATAGAATCCCGAACATGCCCCGTTCGAGCCGCTATCCCCAACTCGCCCGCGAAGGGCTTTTGCGCGGCCTTTCACGAAGCAACCCCGAGAACCGCCTCTGGGCCAAGACCCTCGATTTCGTGATCGTCCTCGCCGTTTCTTCTCTCTTTCGTGGCTTCTCTCCGGTGCTTGGCCTCGTGGTGAACCTCCTTTGCTGGACGCTGATCGACTCCTTTGGCCGCGGTCAGTCTCCGGGCAAATGGCTGTTGGGCTTGCACACCATCGAGCTCCGCCGGGGCGAGAAAAGCACGTTCAATCAAGGCCTCATCCGCAATTTCCCCTTTGCGCAGATTTCCGTGGGGCTCTTTCTTTCCTCTTATTGGTCGTGGTTGCTGATTCCTCCGGGAATCCTCTGGCTCATGGGCGAGACCTACTTCATCTTCAAGCTCAAGACAGGCCTTCGGATGGGAGACATCCTCGCGGGCACGCGTGTCTTCGACTACAAAGACGAGCACACCAAGTTCATCGAACAATTCCTTAAGGAAGCCGACTGAGATCGGATCCCGAACTCCCCCAGCGCTTTCTGCGGTGCATTGCGAAAAGGCGACTCGCCTCGCGTAATCGCGGCTTTGGACTAGAATCCTAGAAGATTTCTTAATGGGGGCACTGGGTGCCACCACACAACGTTGGAGAACAGAATGAAATTTCCGAAATCGACTTTCCCCGCCCTGCTCGTGACGGGCTTCCTCTCTCTCGCTACCGCTTGCGAGGCGGGCGGCGCCAAAAAGGCAGGCGGCGTAGGTAACTTCGTACAGCCGCTTCCCGATGACACCGTGATTGTCGAGTACAACGGCGGCAACGTAAAAGCCAAAGACGTCCAAGCCTCCGTCGAGGGCGAAATCAAGAAGATGAACGAAGAGCTCCTCGACAACTACAAGCGCGCCGCCGAGAACGCGGTCATCCGCAAACTCCTCGACGAAGAAGCCAAGAAGCAAGGTCTCCCGAACGCGGAAGCTCTCGTTGAAAAAACGGCCGCCACTTCGTCCGTCACCGACGAGCAAATCAAGGCCTTCATCAAAGAGAACAAAGAACAGATCGAAAAAGACCCCAAGACGGGCAAGAAGATCAAGGTCGACCAAAAAGTCCTCGAGCAACAAGTGCGTCAGCACCTCGAGAACCAAGACAAGCAAGGCCGCGTGCAAGCCCTCGTGGGCGGCATTCGCGCCAACGCCAAAGTCAAAATGAAACTCGAAGAGCCCCGCACAGTCATCAAAGACGAGCCCAACGCTCCCTTCCTGGGCGGCGCCTCGGCCAAGGTCGTGATCCACGAGTTCAGCGACTTCGAGTGCCCCTTCTGTAGCCGCGGCAAGGCGTCCGTTGACCAGATCAAGCAAGCCTACGGCGACAAGGTGAAGATCGTCTTCCGTCACTTCCCCCTGAGCTTCCACGCGAACGCCAAGCCCGCGGCCGTCGCTTCGATCTGCGCGCAGAAGCAAGGCAAATTCTGGGAAATGCATGACAAGATGTTCGAGAATCAGCAATCGCTCACCGAAGACTCGTTCACCAAGTGGGCAAGTGAGTTGAGCCTGGACGGCACTGCCTTCGGCAACTGCCTCAAGGATCCTGCCTCGGCCAAGATCGTCGATGCGGACATGAAAGCAGCCGAGGAAGTGGGCGTGAACTCCACTCCGACCTTCTTCATCAACGGCAAAAAAGTCGCCGGCGCTCTGCCCTTCGAACAGTTCAAGCAGATCATCGACGAGGAACTCGCGAAGAACTGAGTCCAGACTTGCGAAGCGGAAAATTCATCGTATTCGAGGGCGGGGAAGGAACGGGGAAAAGTACCCAGATCCGCGCCCTCGAAGCCTGGCTAAAATCCCAGGGCCGCGAGGCCCTCGTGACCTGGGAACCCGGCGGCACCGACCTCGGACAGCGCATCCGCGCTATCCTTCTGGATCCCACCTCCGGCCCCATGGACGCGCGCTGCGAAGCTTTGCTTTACGCCGCGGCTCGTGCCGAACACGTGGCCAAAGTGATCCGTCCGGCCTTAGAGCGCGGCGCCGTGGTGCTTTGCGATCGTTACTGGGACGCCTCACGCGCCTATCAAGGAGCGGGCCGCGCGCTCGGCATTGGGCCCATCGATCGGCTCAACGAATGGGCCACACAGGATCTCTTCCCCGACCGCGTATACCTTTTTGACCTCGATCCCGAAGCCGGCCTGGCCCGCGCCAAAACGCGCAATCACGGCATGCTGGATCGCCTCGAACAGGAAGGCATGCCCTTCCACGAAAAGATCCGCCAAGCCTACCTCTTCATCGCCCACTCGGATCCGCGGCGCTACCGCATCATCGACGCCTCCCGCACGCCGCCTTCCATCACCGAAGAACTCGTCGGCGACGCCCTCAGCTTTCTCACGCTCTAGCGCAGTTGCTTTGTCTTAATAAAAACAGATAGATACGTACGCCTAACGCGGTGTGCCCACTCGGGGAAATGTGCTAGCTTCGCGCCGAATGAAAAATTTGAAGCTGCAAACTCTTTCCCAATTGGCGTGCGCCCTTTCGCTGCTCTCGGCTTGCAACGAGCAAATGAAGCCCAGCCTGGAGCCCAAAGGCGCCCGCGCTTATGGCGACTTCAAAAGCTCCGCCGCCGCACCGGCCGATGCCGATCTCAAGCTTCCTTTTACCGACACTCCCGAGAACCTTCGTTTTTCTCCGGACAGTCGCACACTCCTGACCTCCTTCCGAGACGGCACCGTACAAATCTCCGAATTGGAGACGAGCCAATCGCGGCTCCTTTACCAACAAGCGGTGGCAAACTCCGAAGACTGGATTCATTCGATCGGATTCTCGCCCGACGGACGACAGAGCGTGATTGCTTCCCGCAACACGACGGCGCTTGTGGAGATCGCTACGGGCGAAACCAAACTTTTGATCTCGCAAGAAAATTTCCGTACCTATGGCGTGAACTTCTCGCCCGACGGCCAATCGCTCATCGCGATGGGTGGCCCGGAGTTCTATGCCGAAACCACCATCGGCAAGCTCTTCAATTTCTCCACCGGCGCGACGTTTTCCCTAACCTTCCCGCAACACTCGTTTGCTAAGCGCGCGGCCTTCTCCCGCGACTCTCGCCTCCTCTTGGTGACGTCGAATTTGGATCTGGGCAAGCTCTACGACGCGAAGTCCGGTCAAGATCTGGCGTCTTTCGCAGGTGACGAAGCCCAATTCTCTCCCGATGGGCGCTACTTTGCGGCTTCGGGAAAGCAAGACTTCCTCCAGATCTATACGACGCAGGGCCAGCCGTTCCGTAAGGTCGATCACGAGCAGCACCCGATTTGGAACTTTGCCTTCTCGCCCGACAGTCAGCAGGTAGTCACCACGACCGAACGCAATTCCGTGAGATTGACGGATTTGCGCGACGGCGCGAGCAAGACTTTCCTGCACGACGGCCGAGTCAATGGCGCCGAGTTTTCGAGCGATGGCAAAATCTTGGCCACGGCTTCCGACGACGGCACCGTAAAACTCATAAACTTGGCCGACGGCAGTGAGCGACTCCTCGCGCACCCGGACCGCGTCTCCTTGGCCCGTTTCTCCCCGAGCGGAAACTTTCTCTTCACCTACGTCTTCACCAATTCGGCGAATGCCCCGGTGCGGGAGCTGAGAATCTTTGATCTCCGGAGCAATTCGGTGAAGATCATTTCGGGCTTAGAGAGCGAATCCACCGCATATGATGACGCTTCCTTTTCCCCGGATGAGCGATACTTCGCGTTTCCCGTCGAGAAGTCCGTCGTCATCTTTAAACTGTAGGCCACCCGCTTCGCGACGCCTGGACGCCCCCGGCGACGCAGACTAGACCCGCACCATGGACGTGTTTGAAGGCCTCCTGACGGCGATGCGCTTGAACCGCCTCGGTCACGGGCTCCTCTTTGTCCCTTCGGCCTCAAGCACCGCGGAACTCCCGGCCTCGCTCGAGCGCTTCACCAAGAGCTTGCTCTGCTTGGAAGGCAATGCCTGCGGGCGCTGCGAATCCTGCCTCGTGCTCGCCGGCGGCCCTTTAGCCGAACGTCCGCACCCCGACCTCATCGTGCTGCGTCCCGAAAAAGAGACCGGCTACGCGGTCGACCAGATCCGGGAACTCACCTCCCGCTACGCCGTGGGCCTGGGCCTGTCTCCGCATCGCGTGGCCCTCTTTTTAGAGGCCGAAAAACTTGGCACCGCCTCCCACGCACTGTTGAAGCTTCTGGAAGAACCGCGTCCCCAATCCTTCCTTTTGCTCGTGTCGAAGCGCCCCGAGGGCCTGCTCGCCACGATCCGCTCCCGTGTGCAAAGCTTCCGCTTGCCGGCGGAGCAAGGCCAGGTCGTGGCCCCCTTGCCCGAAGATTGGCGTGATTTGGCCAAATGGCTGCGGACCGGCGCCCGCCCGGGCCAAATGGTACAAACCCCGGCCGATCAAGACGCCTTTTGGAAAGAACGCATCGATGCCACCCGAGAGCTGCGCGAGGCCTACACGGCGCTTTGGCAATCTTCGGTGAGGGAAGGGGTGAGCGATCCCCTAGAACTCGAGGATCAGCGCCGGCGCTTGGACTTTTTCGCCCGTTTCGAGGCCCTCATCCGCTCGGTCGAGGCCTTTGGAAATGCGCCCCTTCAATGGAGCTCTTTCCGAAGTGATGTTAGGTTAAAAACCTGATGGAAACCGTTCAAATCGTTCGAGTTAAGTTCCTCTGGCCGGGGAAGATGCTCGAGTTCACAAACCCCCACGATCTCCCGCTCAAGAAGGCCGACAAAGTGGTGGTCGAAACCTACAACGGCGGCTCTATGGTGGGCTCGGTCGCGATCGAACCCCGCATCCGCTTGAAACGCAAAGAAGACAAAGACCTCAGCCCGGTCGTGCGTCTGGCTACCGAACAAGACATCCAGCTTGAGAGCGTACAGGACGCCTTCAAAAGCGAGGTCAAACGCTACTTCGACACTCGGGTCCGCTCGCGTGAGATCACGGGCGTCAAAATGATCGACTGCGAAAAAGCCGACGGCGGACGTCGCCTGATCCTCTACGTGCTCTCCGAAAACAAGCGCTTCGATCCCCGCGAATTTTCCCAGGATCTCGGCCACAAGTTCGGCATGCGCATGGACTTGCGCCCCGTGGGCGTCCGCGATGCGGCCCGTCTCTCCGGCGGCATCGGCAAGTGCGGCTTGAGCATGTGCTGTTCGACCTGGCTACCGGATTTCGCCCAAGTCTCGATTCGTATGGCCAAGGACCAGGGCCTCTCGCTGGAACCCGATTCCATCAGTGGCCAGTGCGGCCGCTTGCTTTGCTGCCTGGGCTACGAGCACGACAACTACCTCGAGATGGGCAAGGGCCTGCCGAAGGTGGGCAAGACCGTGGTCACCCCTGTGGGCGACGCCCGCGTGGTCAAGCTCGACGTGCTCAAGGGAGTCGTATCGGTACGCACGCCGGAGGGCATTTATGAGACCTTCCCGGCCGCCGACGTAAAACGCAAGTTCGGTCCCGGCGGCTCCGTCCCTCAGGAGCCCGAGGAAGAAGACGACTCGCCTGCGGAGTCTCCGGAAAACTGAGGGGCGTGATGCGCTTCTTCGACACCCATTGCCATCTCGCGGGCGAGGAGCTCAAACCCGTGGCCGCCGAACTCGCTGCGCGCGCCCAAGCCCGTAACGTCACCAAGCTCGCGGTCATCGCCGCCGATTGGTTCAGCCTCCAGGCGGCACCCGGTGTTGTCCAAGAACTCGAGGCCGCCTGCCCGGGGCTGAGCGCCTACTACACCTCGGGACTGCACCCGCACGAAGCCCAGACCATCCTGCCCGAGCATTGGGACCTCGTCGTCCAACTTGCCGGCAACGCCGTGGCCATCGGCGAAACCGGACTCGACTATCACTACAACCTTTCTCCTAAGGCGGAACAGCGGGAGATCTTCGCTCGCCACATCGCGCTCGCAGCCGACACCAAAAAGCCGCTCGTCATTCACTGTCGCGAAGCCAAAGACGAAATCCTCGAACTGCTCACGGTGCCGGACATCAAGAACCATCCGAACCCGGGCATTCTGCATTGCTTCACCGAGGATGCGTCGATGGCGGGCAAGCTTTTGGATCTCGGCTTCTACATTTCGTTCTCCGGTATTCTGAGTTTCCGCAACGCGGAATCTTTGCGAGCGGTTGCCAAGGAGATTCCCCTCGATCGTATTCTCATCGAAACCGATTCGCCCTGGCTCGCGCCTCTTCCGAACCGCGGCAAGCGCAACGAGCCCGCGTTCGTGTCGGACGTCTTCGATTGCCTGAAGCATCTGCGCACGGAAACTCCCGAGGAACTCGCCTTGGCATTGTGGCGCAATTCTCACCGCGTCTTCAACCAGACGGAAACGCCCTTCGAGGAATCCGCGTCTTGAACACCGGGGAAATTCGGCGGGTTTTGGTCGTCGGCGCTTCGAGCTATCTCGGCAACGCGCTCGCCCAAGGCCTGCGCGACAGCTACCAAGTCTTCGGCACCTACCATGCACACCCGATGCGCTTAGACGGCGTCACCTGCTACCCGCTCAACTTACACAACGGAGGAGAGATTCTTGATCTCCTCAAGCGCGTGCGACCCGACGCCGTGCTTTACACCGCCGGTCTTTTTGACCTCGACGCTTGCGCCAAGAACAAGGCCGAAGCAGAGACCGTCAATCTCAAAGCCGCCGCGGTCTTCTATCGCTTGCCCCCCATACCTACGCGCTTCGTGTACTACTCCTCGGATGAAGTCTTCGGCATGCTCGACTCCCCGCCGGCGAAGGGCTTCACCGAACTCACAATGCCCACGCCTTCGCACGTCTATGGCCGCACCCGTTCTCAAGGCGAGAGTGCCGCACTCAGCGCCGGCAAAGGCACCGTGGTCTTACGCACGGGTCGAATCTACGGGGAAAACTTCCGGGTCGGGGGCCATTTGGCCGCGCCCCCTTTAGCGGGACCACTCGAGAAACTCGCCCTTGGGCAAACGGTGCCCTTTGCCCAGGACGTGATCCGCTCGCCGGTTTACATTGGCGACGTCGTTCGAGCCACGGCCTTGGTCCTTTCCAAGCTCACGTTGGCGTCCCCCTCCAAACTCTACAACCTGGGCAGCCCGGACGCCGTTTCGGACTACGACTTCGCGCTCGCCTACGCCCGTGCCTTCTCCATCGATGCCGCGCAAGTGCAGCCGGGGAGCCTTGCAGGCGACGCTCGCCAAGGACGCGCCGTCCGCGCACCGCTCGATTCCACGCGCTTCACGAGCGAAATGAGTTTTCCGATCCCGTCCCTGCGCGACGGTCTCAGCGAATTCGCCGCACGGGTGCGCAAAGGCAACACGTCCGACTGGTCTCTCTAGAAGGCTTACTTAAAAGATTGGCGGACGAATTCCGTCATGAAGTACTGAACCACGTCTTCCCGACGAATACGTTCACCCTTGTAAACCCACTGCAGTTGATCGAACGGACCCCAGTGGCCTTCGATTTCTACGGTTGGGGTGGCTTGGGCTGCCGTGAAGATCTGGCCCATGTACTGATTGAAGGCGAATACGACTTTGCCGCTCTTGGATCCCGACACCACGAGTTTTACGCCGTTCCGGTAGAGCATGAAGTCCGTCTCGGTGCCCGAAACGCGGTACATGTGCACCGCGTGACCGGCCGAGTAGCGGGCCTCGTTGAAGAGTTCGATTTGGGCACGGAAAGCCTCGTGCAAGCCGCGAACGAAATCGACCGTCTTGCGCTTGAGGAGTTCGTGCTTTTGAAACTGATTCGAAAAATCGACCTCGCCGGAGCGCTCCATACGGCGCTCAGCCAGAGCCAAGTCCACGGCCCAGGCATCCACGCCCGTCGACGTCGCTTCCGACGCCTGGGGAAGGGTGGAAGCCGAAGCCGCAGGGCTCGGCGCGGGGGATTTGCTTACGGACGCGTGCGCTGCCTGACGAGCGGGCGATGCTTGGTTCTGAGGAGCTGCCTTGGCAGGAGCCACGACCGGACGACCCAGATCGACTTCCACGCCCACTTCGTCGTTCCATTCGGGCCAGAGGTCTTCCAAGGTCAGGGACTCGCCCACGGGGCCGGCCCATTCGCTCACGGAAGATTTGGTCGGAGTCGCCTGCATGCGGGCCCGCGGAGCCACGTTTTGGCGGGGCGTGGACTCCGGCTGAGCCGAAAGGTCCGAGCCGCCTCGGCCATTGCCGGAGGCTTCGTCGATACGAAAATCCCTGAGGTTTCCTGGGGTTTTGCCCACCATGCAAAGGAGTCTAAAGGCGGTCATGCCGCCCTGCAAGATCAAAAAATGGACAGGGCACCGTGTGGGCCGTTAGGGCGGACTGTCATTTTGACCCCACATTGTGAGGTGGGTGTCCTCGCCAATTCGGCATAACCGAAGAGGCTGTACGCTCTTAAGGCTTCCGATCGTTCCGAAGAAGAGTCGGCATGCACACCAGAGCGCAGGAAGGACTCCCGTTTAAAAAAGCATAGGGCAAAACGATATATTGCCCGCTTTTTCGAACCCTACAGAAAACTCCCTGTCCTGAAGAAGAGCTTAACATCGCCATGGGTTGCGCTTGGGAAAAAAAACGACGAGACTACTCTTCGATGCTAAGTACGCGGACTCCTGGGCAGAACACCGTGCCAAAAGTTCTCCTCGCGGATGACTCGGTCACCATGCATCGCGCCGTGACTTTGGCGATGCGCAAGGAGCCGATCGAGCTCCTCACCTGCGACAACGGACAAGATGCCCTCCGCCTTGCGATCGAGCATCGCCCTGCCGTCGTTCTTGCCGATCTCGACATGCCCGGCCTCACGGGCGTGGAACTCTGCAAGGCCATTCGCCAAGAGCCCCTGCTGCGAAACACCAAAGTCGTGCTCCTCTGCGGGTCCTTCGACCAAGTCGACGAAGCGCGTTTAGAAAGTGCCGAAGCCGACGGTCGCCTGTGGAAGCCCTTTGAAGCGCATGTTCTGGTAGCGCTGCTTTCTGCGTTGCTGAAGTCGCCCGTTCGCGAAAGCGCCGACACCACCGGGAACATCGCCGACTTTGCCGCGCGCATGACGGAGGAAACCTTTTCCGTCGAGCGCAAGATCATCGCAAGCCAGAACCCACCGCAAGTTTCGCCGCCGCCTCCGCGCATGCGCACGCCGGATCCCGACTCGGCCACGATTCCTCCGGTTGCCGCGCACCAACCGCCCGCGTGGATGACCTCACCGCCCGAGGAGTTTCTCACGGAGAGTCCCACGGCTCCGCCCGTGCCGGAACCCACTTATGTTCCGCCCCGCGCCGACGATTTTTTCCGCAACGATCCCAGCCATGCCGCCACCTCCGTGTCGGACCGCCAAGCCACGGAGAATCTTTGGTCGTCGGACTTCCAACCGTCGTATTCGTCGGGCGCCCCCGGAGGACCCGCTCAAAGGAACGAGACGCTCGACGACGACACGGAGGCGACGCTCGATCCGATTTACCTTCGCTCGGATTTGGAGAAAGCCAAGGTCGAGAGACAGCGTGGTTTTCCCACGGTGGCCGTCCCTCGTGAAACCCTCGAAGCGCCGATAGCACCGCCGAGCGCTACCGAGCCACCCACCGAAGCGCCGCCGTCGGTGGATCACTGGCTTGCGGATTCGGACCTCTCGCGCTTCCGCAACGTCGAATCCGAGGACGCCGCTGACATTCCCGCCCAAGAGCCGACGATCTCGGAGGAACGCCTCCGCACCTTGGTCCGGCAAGAAATCGACGATGCCTTCCGCGGATGGCTGCGTGCTCGCTTGCAAGAGAAACTCGACCTCGTGCTCGCCGAAATCGACCGCGAGTAAATCGCGCACGTGACATCCGCCCGATTCTCGAGCTCCCAGCTCCACGAACTAGACCAAGTGGAAAGCACGCAAGACGAGGCTCGCCGTTTGCTAGCCCTCGAACCCCATCCACTACACAGTGCTTGGGTCTTGGCGCGACACCAAAGCCAGGGTCGCGGGCGCCAAGGACGCACGTGGATCGCAACCGAGGACTCTCTGATTCTCTCCGCCGCGTTTCGCTTAACGAAGCCCGCTATCCGCAAACCTCTCGTCTCGCTGTGGGCCGGCTCCGCCCTGTTTGAGGCTTTGCGCGAACTCACCGGTGATTGCGCTGGGGTGTTTTTGAAATGGCCCAATGATCTCGTCGTGTCGCAATCGGATGGTCTCGCCAAGATCGGCGGCATCCTGGCCGAAGCCCGGGGAGCAGAAAACGTGGTCGTGGGTTGGGGCGTAAACTTGGAATCCTCGCCGCGCGATCCCCTGTTTCGCGCCTCGTCCTTAAAGGAGGCAGGGCTGTTTCCCTCCGGCGCACCCTCTCCCAGAACTCTGGCGAATGCGTTGCGCAGCCAGTTCCTCCGAGCGCTGGACGATTGGGAAAGCCGAGGCGAAGTGGCCGAACGGACTTTGCTCGAAGACTTGCGCACCGGCCCGATGAAGCCCTTATGGGGGAAGCGAGGAGTGCTCGTCAGCGGCTTCTCGGCCACGGCCCTCAGCCTCGACGATTCCGGCGCCTTAAGCGTGCAGTTAGAAGAGGGCCCCGAGGCGGGCCAGATTGTCAGCGTCTCGGCGGGCGAGTTCCGCTTTGAAGGCACTTGATCTCTCTCGCCCCCCCCGGCTCGGACAATTTGCGCGTAGGGGGTGTCGAAGTTTCAGACAAAAAGCCCCCCTTGCAGCGAATTTATATATATTTGAAATTATTATGTATTCTGCAACGGCGGGTGGCGAGGGCCGCTTGGCACACCGGCTGCAAAGTATCTCTCCGAAGACAATTTTTGAGTTCGCGTTGGTGGAACCTGCAGACCTTAAAACTTCCTGAGGGAGAAACCATGAAAACGATCCGCATTCTGACTTTGAATCTCATGTCACTCGGTCTGGTCGCCGGCCTCGCTGCCTGCGGTGGCGCCGATCCCGTCGCTCCGGTCATCGTGCAGGCACAACCGCCCGCCACCACGCCTCCGCCTGCCACGGGCATCCCCCTGGGCAACACCTGCGGCGTCGCGGGTGACTACGTTCAGACCTGTTTGATCCCCTATATGCAAAGCTATTACGGGAACATCGTGCTGATGGGTAACGTGCAAATCAACCTCGCCGTAGGAGGCGTGTTGACCTTGCCGGCCGGCACTTACACCTGGGCTCAAGTTTACCAAACGATCATCATCCCGATGGCCCAAGGTTGTAACTGCATCATCCAGAACGTGCCGAACAACGGTATCTCGATCCTCGGCCAGATCAACTACGGCGCGCTCTACAGCTCGATCGGTTACCAAAACTTCGCTGCCAACACGTGGACACAAGTGCCGGTACAGTTGCAGTCAACCGCCTTCGGCCTGGTGAACACGAACTTCGGTTTCGTTTTCGACCAGCTGATCAGCCTCGGCTACCAGTACTACTCGGCCTACTATCAGTCGTACTACCCGAACCAAGCCTACTACCTTGGCCAGTGGAACCCGTACTACAGCAACGGCTTCTCGCTCGGCGGAGTGTACGGCAACAACGGAACCGGCCTCTCGCTCGGCTTCTCCGGCAGCTTCTCCTTCTAAGTCCCGACTCCCCCCACACGGGGCACCCGCGAAGGGGCCCCGTGGTCCTTCCCCCCCCTGGTCCCGCCCCGAGTCCTTCCTGACGGTACGTCCGTTGACCCCGCTGCCTCGGAACGTTGGTGGATTTCCCCGTAGCCCTTCCCGTGGATGTGGAACGTCCTCTGAAAGCCGGGCTCCCGAAAGGGGGCCTGGCTTTGCTGTTTTTGCTATAGCCACTTTGTGGGTCGCAAAAAGAATGATCTCGTCCTAGCCGAAGACCGCGCTCCCAAGGATCGCAAGCTCACGCGCCCCGGCGCCCTGACGATCGTGCTCCTCGCTCCTCGCATTCCCCAGAACACCGGTACCATCGCGCGCATGTGCGCGGCCACTGGCTCGCGCCTGGATCTGGTGTCGCCTCTCTTTGCGATCGACGACAACAAGCTCAAGCGAGCCGGACTCGATTACTGGCCGCTCCTGGATGTGCGTGTCTTCGAAAATCATCAGGCATGGCTGGACGCTCACCCGGGCGTGACTCCGTGGCTCGTAGAAGTGGGTGGCGCACGCCACTATGCTGAGCCCCGCTATGCTCCCGGAGAGTATTTGGTGTTTGGCGACGAGCAAGAAGGCATCGCTCCCGAATGGCTCGCACGTTGGCCCGAGCGGCATCTCCGTATTCCTCAACAGGGCGTCCGCTCCCTCAATCAGGCAATGGCTGTGGGAGTCGTCACCTACGAGGCTCTTCGCCAGTTGAATTGGCTAGGCCTCGAAGATTCTCCCTAAGACCTCCGCCGCGTAAATCGTCCGCACGTCGAGGTGAACTACCATGTGCGAGCAATGAAGTTTTCGTCGCAAAAAACAAAGGCCCGGTTTCCATCCTTGGAAACCGAGCCTTGTTAAAGCGCTGTGCCCTCTCGGTGCCTTCGCAGGCCTGGAGGGGTCCAGTGCAACCGTGGACTTCGGGGTCAAAGCCCGCTCGCAACATCCCTGCCGCGAAACGGGCCAAAGCCCCGTGCGAAAACGAATTAACGCTTGCTGAACTGCGTTCCGCGACGTGCGCCGCGTTTGCCGTACTTCTTACGTTCCTTGGCGCGCGCATCGCGCGTCAGGAAGGCCGCGCCCTTGAGGCTGGCGCGAAGTTCGGGGTTGAACTGGATCAGCGCGCGGGAGATGCCGTGGCGCAAAGCGCCGGCTTGTCCGGCGTTACCGCCGCCCGTGCAGTTAGCGAAGATGTCGAATTGACCGACCATGCCCACTTGCTCGAGGGGTTGGTTCACGATCAAGCGGAGCACCGGGCGAGGGAAGAAGTCCTCGAACGTGCGGCCGTTGACGACAATGACGCCCTTACCGGGCTTGAGGCGGACGCGAGCCGTAGAGGTCTTGCGGCGACCGGTCGTATTGTAGAACTGCTGAGCCATTTTCGTCTCTTCCTTTAGGCGTTGCTGTCGTTACGGAGTTTCCACACCACAGGGGTTTGGGCCGCGTGGGGGTGCTTGTCGCCGGCGTAGACGTTCAGCTTGCGCATTTGGTCACGGCCGAGAGGATTGCGAGAGATCATGCCTTTGACGGCTTTGAAGATGATGCGATCAGGATAGGTTTCACGAAGTTCACGGGCAGAGGCTTCTTTGATGCCGCCGATGTAACCGCTGTGCCAGTGGTACTTCTTTTGTTCTTCTTTGTTGGCCGTGAACTTTACCTTTTCGGCGTTGATCACGATCACAAAGTCGCCTTGGTCGTTGTTCGGCGTGAACGTCGGCTTGTGCTTGCCGCGGAGGAGCATGGCGATTTCGGAGGCGAGACGACCCACCGTTTGACCGGCGGCGTCGATAACGAGCCACTTGCGGTCTTGGCTGTTCTTGACGCCAAACGAGGTGACCGAAGCGAGAGGTTTCATCGGGCCCTTCGGCGCGGTGATGCGAGCGGAGTGCGGCGCGTGACCGATCGGCTTGATCTTCTTGCGGCTCTGGCTGTCTTTCTTGCCGGCTTCGAGCTTCGTCGCGAGACGGCTCTTGGCGCGCGAGAGACGCACTTGAGTCTTACCCGCGTTCTTGCGCGCAACCGTGGTGGCTTTTTTCACCTTCGTCGTCAGGCGCCCGCTCAATGCCTTGCCGCTCGTCTTACCTGCGGTTTTGCTGCTGGCTTCGGCCTTCGTTTTTTTTGTCGTCTTCGTCGTCATCTTTTATCCGTTTCCTACGCGATCGTTTAGAAGTGGGCGAAAATACAGATCACCGGGGGCTTGGTCAAGAGGCTTGAGTATCGTATTGCACTGCGTTAAGAGGGGCGGGTGAAGCTCTCCTACTTTTTGCCCCGCCTCGTGGTTTTGGCCCTAACGCTTTGCGGGTTCCCCGCCAAGGCAGAAAACATCTCCGATTTGGCCGAAGGCTTCGAGCTTCGGGTGCCGGGTAAAACGGTGGAAATTGCGGGGGAGTGGAATCAAGAGTGGGTTGTTCCGACACCCGCGGGGACCCCCGGACACCTCCAAGATCTTCGCGTGGGCCTTCGCCTGGGGGGCTTCCAGGTGGCTCCCGGAGGACTCACGCTCAAGGATCCCCGCATCGAGATACGGGCAAGCCGCTGGCGCTACCAAAAACCTCCGTTTTTGGATGTCGAGTGCACGAACATCCGCGTCGATTTGGCTCCTGGCGGACTCCAGGCCCCGTGGGTCAACGGGCTTTCCGTCGACTGGCAGCGCTCCGAGAATGGTCCCTCCACGGCTCTCGTAACCGGAGATCTCGAAAGCAGCGTTGACGGAGCCCTGAGACCCCTATTTTCCGCGACCGCACTCCAAAACTCGCTGAAACTGCAAGCCGACTGCCCGGGCAACACCTCGGAGATCTTGGAGTCCTCGCTTCGGGCATGGCTGGCCGACTGGCCTGCCAAGGAAGCCTCACGCTGGGCGGAGTTGCGCACGACCGCCGCGAACTGGGGGCGCGAAGCCGCCGGCAAGGGACTTTCGGGAGTGTTGGATCGCCTGCCTCGAGGCAGTGCTCGCCGTGCCCGTCTCACGCTGCTGAAAACCCCGACCGGCTACTGGGTACTTCGAGGGGGAGACGCACAGGATTTTCTGAGTTCCGCTGCGCGAGCTTCGCTGAGTCCCCGCCCGACGGACGCGGAAATCGTTCTCTCTTCCGGATTCTTGGCGAATGCGGGACGACTGGCGCTGGTCGGGCTATTCGGCCAGAGCATCGAACTTTCGCAAACGATGAGGGCCGAAGACTTACGAGCCTATCTTCCCGAAGCAGCCTCGCTGCCTCCAAGCACAGGCCTCCACTTCCGCTTCGATCCCCTGGGGTGTCCGACGGACGCGAAGGCGTTTCGGGCGCGGCCCTGGCTATCGGCTTCGGGCGTGGATCGAGGCATCGACCTCTTTATGACTCCCACTCTCGAGATCGTCGACACCGGCTCGGGAAGCCTCGTCGCCAAACGCCGCTTTCCTCTGGAGCTTCGCTTTCGTTTGCCTCGGGCCAACACGCCTACGGGTGGGGCGGCTTCGTTCGGGTTCGCAGGCGGTCGGTGGCGCTCGGAAGATACCGACGACGGCTCCTGCGCGCTCACGGCCTTGCCCCCGGAACTCGGCGCGACCGTGGACTGGGTGCTGAACTCGGAGCTTATCCAGAATTTTGCGCACGAACACCTGCTCCTCCCGTCCTTCCAGGGCCATGGGGATCTGTGGGCCAAGCTCCGCGTCCTGGGACAGGCGAATTACCCCAACCGACGTGCGGCCGGGGGATACTACGGCGAAGCCCTCGTGCTGAGCGTGAAGCTTCCCTAAACCACCGCCGGCAGCGAGGAAGTCCGCCGCCGGGTTTCTGGCTGGCGTTGCCGTCTTAAGCCCCGCTACCATGTCCTCTATGGCGGAGTTTATTTGTCCCGTGTGTCGGGCGCCTCGGAAGTTCGGTCTTCAGGCGCGCTTACATTGGACCATGCATCTCCAAATCGCGATGCTCACTTCGGCCATCGTCGGCGGCGTGTACGCTGTTGCAGGTCTGGAAATGGCCCTGAAAAGCCTCATCGTTTATCTCCCGCTCTGGGGCGTTTGCGAATTCGTGAACGGCGTCCGAGTGCGAGAAGCCGCTCGCTGCGGAGCCTGCGGCTTCGATCCAATTTTGTACCGTCAAGATCGCCAAAAGGCCCGCGCCCAAGTGGAGGCGCGCCTGGGTCAATTGCGCGACGACACCAAGGCCGAACTCGTCAAACGGCGCGAAAGCGAACAACGCGGACATGGTCGGAGCGTCACAACTCCGACACCCGGACCGAGCGCTTCGCCGGCGCTTCCGATCCAGCAAAAGGCCACGCTCCCACTCGCACCGGCGGGTGAGCGGACCGGGTCGACCAATCGCGTCGTCAAAGTCGGCGACCGCAATCTCTGAGGGCTCCGCTCGCGCGGCTCTCATGTTAGCCTAAGCGCCTATGAAAACGGCGTATCTTGTCAGCGGCATCCGTTCCCCTTTCGCGAAGGCGGGAGGAGAACTCAAGGACATTCATGCGGGCGATCTTGGGCGCTTCGTTCTCTCCGAGCTTTTTGCTCGCACCGGGCTCAGCATCGCCGCGCTCGGCAAGATCGTGGACGAAGTGGTGATCGGCAACACGGGCACGCCGGCGGACGCCGCCAACATCGCCCGCGTCGTTGCCCTCAAGGCAGGATTGCCGATCTCGGTGTCGGCCTACTCCGTGCACCGTAACTGTGCGTCGGGTATGGAAGCGCTCGCGCAGACCGCCGTGAAAGTTCGGGCGGGGGAGGGCGACGTCTATGTCGCTGGCGGCACCGAATCCATGTCGCAGATGCCGCTGATGTACAACCGAAATGCCGTGCGCTTCTTTGAGACCCTCTCGAAGGCGAAGTCCCTGGCGGACAAAGCGGCGGCCTTCGCGCAAGCGCCGATCAAAGATTTTCTTTCTCCGCGCATCGCCATCGTCGAAGGACTTACGGACCCTTTTTGTTCGCTGAACATGGGGCAGACCGCGGAAGTCCTCGCCAAGGAGTTCAAGGTCACGCGCGAAGAACAAGACAAGTACGCGCTGCTTTCTCACCAGAAGACAGTGGCCGCGCAAAAGGCCGGGAAGTTCGAGGGCGAAGTCGCCCCCTATTCGCTCCCGCCCAAGTTCGAGAAAACCCTCGCCGTCGACTCGGGTCCGCGCGAAAGCCAAACAATGGAGGCTCTCGGCAAACTCAAGCCCTACTTCGACCGTAAGTATGGCTCGGTGACGGTGGGCAACGCGTGCCCAATCACCGACGGTGCCGCCATGACTTTCGTCGTGTCCGAAGAGGGCCTACAGAAACTCGGCAATCCCAAGCCGCTGGCCAAGATTCGCTCTTTCGCTTTTGCGGGTCTCGACCCCGAGCGCATGGGACTCGGCCCGGTTTACGCAAGCTTCAAAGCGCTGCAAAAGGCTGGACTCGAACTCAAGGACATGGGCGTCGTGGAAATCAACGAAGCCTTCGCCGCGCAGGTCCTCGCATGCCTGAAGGCTTTCGAGTCGGAGGCCTTCTGTCGCGAGAAACTGGGACGCGGCCGCATGGGTGAAATCGATCCGAATCGACTCAACCCCAATGGCGGAGCGATTGCCCTAGGGCACCCGGTGGGCGCCACCGGCACCCGTATCGCACTCACCGCCGCGCTCGAAATGAATCGCCGCAAAGAACAGTTCGCGCTCGCTTCCCTCTGCATCGGCGGTGGGCAGGGTGGCACGATCGTACTCGAAGCCGTCTGATCGACCCAATTCGTAACGACAACCGGAGAATCGCATGGATCGTCTCTTCACTGGCAAAGCCTTCCAATTCGACAAGCACGGCGACGTGGGTGTCCTCACCTTCGACCTCGAAGGCGAGCGAGTGAATAAACTTGGCGAAGTTCCAATGAACGAGATGGATCTCATCTTCGGTCAGATCAAGGGAGGCGAGAAGGGCGTCGGAATCAAGGCGCTGCTTATCCGGTCCGGCAAGAAGAACTCCTTCATCGTGGGAGCGGACATCAACTCGATCCAAAGCCTCAATGACAAGTCGGATGCGTTTAAGGCGGGAGCGCAGGGCCAAGCGGTGTACAACAAGCTCGAGGACCTCGGACTCCCTACATTGGTTGCGATCGACGGCCCGTCAGCCGGGGGCGGCACCGAGCTGGCTCTCGCCTGCCAGTACCGCATTGCCTCGGATAGCGAGAAGACGGCGATCAACCTGCCCGAAGTGCGACTCGGTTTCTTGCCAGGCTGGGGCGGCACTTGGCGCCTGCCGCGAAAGGTCGGCCTGATGGCCGCGGTTGACATGATGCTGACCGGAAAATCCATCCGCGCCGACAAGGCCCTGAAAATGGGTCTCGTGGATGCCGTGGTGCCCGCCGCGATCTTTGAAGAAAAATCCCTCGAGTTCGCAAGGCTCCTGGCTCAGGGAAAAACGATTCCCGGCAAGAAGCCGCGTGCCGTGCCCTTGGTCGAGAAACTGCTCACGGAAAATCCCGTGGGTCGCCTGGTGTTCTTTCGCAAGGCCCGTGAAGCCACCCTCAAGCAAAGCGGAGGACATTATCCCGCGCCTCTGAAGATTCTTGAGCTGCTCGAGAAGGGCGTGGGCATGAAGCGCGAGGCCTACCTTGAACTGGAAGCTCGCGCCTTCTCGGAACTCTGGGCCACGGACGTTTCCCGCAATCTTGTGAATCTCTTTCTGATGTCGGAAGCCGCCAAACGAGACACCGGCAGCTCGCTGAGCCCCGAGGACGTGGCCAAACTACCGGCCACGCGGGAGTTGGGCGTTCTGGGCGCCGGCGTGATGGGCGGAGGCATCGCTTCGGTTTCGGCTGCCGTCACAGGCGGCATCCATGTGCGTATGAAAGATCTCAATTACGACGCTATCGCCAAGGGCCTCGCGCACGCGCGTGGCCTCTACGATCGCGAAGTACAGCGCAAGCGCCTGAAGCCCGCTGAACGCGACCGTCGCATGGCCCGAATCCGCGGCCAGACCGACTGGTCAGGCTTCCAGGCCGTCGACCTCGTCATCGAAGCCGTCGTCGAGAACATCGAAGTGAAAAAGAAAGTCTTTGCCGAGCTTGAAGGCCAAGTGCGTCCCGACGCCGTGATCGCCACCAACACGTCAAGCTTGCGCATGGCAGACATGCAGGCCGCGTTTAAGGACCCTTCCCGTTTCATCGGCCTGCATTTTTTTAATCCCGTGCACAAAATGCCGCTCGTCGAAGTGATCACCGTCCCCGCATCTTCGCCCGAATCGGTGGCCCGCGGCGTGGCGTACGTGAAAGCCCTGGGCAAAACACCCATCGTTTGCAAAGACGGCCCGGGTTTTCTCGTAAACCGCTTGCTCATGCCCTGGCTCAACGAAGCCGCTTGGTGCCTCTGGGAAGGGTATCCCATGGCCGCCATGGAAAAGGCTCTCAAAGAGTTCGGAATGCCGATGGGTCCCTTTGAACTGCTCGACGAGGTCGGCCTCGACGTTTCCGGCAAAGTCGGACACATCCTGCACAAAGCCTTTGGCGATCGCGCAGCCCCGGCCCCGGTCCTGGACAAGATTCTGGCCGAAGCCACAGAGGCAACGACAGGCAGGGCCAAACGTTTGGGCCGCAAGAGCGGACGCGGATTTTACCTTTTCGACAAACCCGGCGGCCGTAAGCAAGAGCTCGACCCCAAAATCCTGGAGCTGCTCTTTGCCGGCGCGAAGCCCTCCGCTCCGGAGTTCACGCCGGAGGCGCTCGTGCGTCGCATGATCTATCCGATGATCAACGAAGCGGCGATCGCCCTCGAAGAAGGCATCGTCTCCAACGCCGCCAAAGTAGATCTCGCTATGATTTTCGGCACGGGGTTCCCTCCGTTCCGCGGTGGCTTGCTTCGCTTTGCTGACGGCGTGGGCGTGGCCAAGATCGTGGCAGAACTGGATCGTTTGAGCGAAATTCACGGTGCCCGATTGAAACCATCTCCTGCGTTGCGCAAGGTGGCCGACGGCCGTGGTCGCTTCTACTCCTGAGGAGTTCATGAGCTCGATCGAGTTGTTAGTGGTTGTCCCGCTTCGCCTGGCCTCCACGCGCATTCCGCGCAAGGTCCTCGCCGACATCCACGGAAAGTCGCTTGCGGAACGCACCGTGAGCCGGGTCTTGGCTGCCTTCGTGAACCAGCCACGGGTGCGGGTGATCGCCGCCGTAGACGCCGAAGAAACCTTGATCCAACTGACGAAAGCCTTTCCCCAACTTCAGGCAGTGCTCACCGATCCCGATCTCCCCTCGGGTACGGATCGCGCCTTCGCCGCCGTGGGACGGTATTGCGAAACCCATCCGGAGGCCATCCGCTCCCTCAAGGGCGTGATCAACGTACAGGGCGACATGCCGTTCGTCGGAAAAGTTGGCCTTCGATCCCTGGCGGATTTTGTGATCGAGAACTGGACTGCCGGAGACGCCGAGTCGATGGCGACGCTTTCGGAAAGCTGGCCCGAGAATCGAGATTACGCCGATGCCTCGGCCGTGAAAGTGATCATGGACCGCTCGGGCCGCGCGATTTACTTCTCGCGCCATCCGATTCCTTATTCCAAAACGTCGTTTGCCGAAGATTCCGAGTTTCCGGACCCTGCCGGCGACCTTCATTTGGGCGTTTACGCTTACACCGTGGCGGCGCTTGCGCGCTTTTGCTCCCATGCGCCTGTAGCCCTGGAGCGCGGCGAAGGCCTCGAGCAGTTGCGAGCGCAATGGCTCGGCATTCCCATTCAAGTTCTCCGGACCGAAGCGGCCAAAGACGAGTCCTTTCGGGGCATCGACACCCCTCGTGACCTTGCCTGGGCACGCGCCTTTGCGGGGGGCAAGACCCCTCGCAAAAAGTCCGTCCCGAAAAAGAAACCGGCAAAGAAGAAAAAGTCTCGCCGCTGAATTAGGTTGGCGCCTATGAGCGTTCTTAAGCCATTCACTAAGCCCGTCATCTGCGACACTCCTTCGGGCCCTATCGCCTGGGGGCGGGGCGACCAGTGGGTGCTCTTTGCTGGCCCCGACAGCTTCGAGAGCGAAGCCCTGGTGCTTGAGATTGCGCAAGAGCTCAAGCGCATCACCTCCGATCTCGGCATACCGTGGATCCTCAAGTGCTCCTTCGACAAAGCCAATCGCACGAGCGGAGCCAGTTTCCGTAGTGTCGGAATGGGGGAGGCGCTCAAGGGGCTCGAACGCATCAAGGCCAAGGTCGGCTGCGCACTCGTGACGGACGTGCACGAAACCATCCAGTGCGAGCGCGTGGCAGAGTTTGCCGAAGTGTTGCAGATCCCAGCCTTCCTTTGCCGCCAAACCGATTTGCTTCAGGCGGCGGCAAAGACCGGGCGAGTGATTCACGTCAAGAAGGGTCAGTTCATGGCTCCCTGGGACATGGCCCAGGCCGTGGACAAGTGCAAAGCGGCCGGTAACGACAAGATCCTGCTCTGCGAGCGTGGCTCGAGCTTCGGCTACAACCGCCTTGTCAACGACATGACCGGACTCGTGGGAATGCGCAAGTTCGCCCCCGTGGTGATGGATGCCACGCACTCGGTGCAGTTGCCCAGTGGCAACGGCGGCACAAGCGGTGGTTTGCGCGAAATGATTCCAGTCGTGGCGCGAGCGGCGATGGCCGTGGGCGTGGACGGCATGTTTATGGAAACGCACCCCAAGCCCGACGAGGCCTTGGTCGACGGACCCAACTCGCTACACCTAAAGGATATGCGCGGACTGCTCGAGCAGCTGCAACGCGTGTGGAAGGCTGTTCAGTCCGACTGATCAGCCCGGCATGCGCGCCATCATGCGCGCGGCTTCTTCTTCGTCCAAGATCACGAAACGTCCCTTTTCGGGCTCAAAGGCGTAGACGTCGGCGTGGCGGATATCGAACCACCACGCGTGCAAACGAAGTGTCCCCGCCTGCAGGCGATCACGCACCGTCGGGTGCGTGCGCAAATGTTCAAGTTGCTGCAACACGTTTTGTTGAGAGAGTTGATCGTAGAGCGGCAGAGATTTATCGGAGTCTGCCCCGGCCTTGAGCAAGCGCAAGGCCTCCTCCCCGTGTCGCAGCCAACTCCGCACATGAGGCAACCGCACGTCTTCGCGGCCAGCTGCCAGCGCGCGCATGGCGCCGCATTCGGAGTGTCCGCACACCACGATGTCCACGACCGGCAACCAAGCCAGTGCGAGCTCAATCGCAGCTACTTCGGACTCGTCGCCCTGCACGCGGCCGTCGTGATCGCAAGGACAGACGAGGTTGCCTACGTTGCGGATGACGAAGAGATCGCCGGGGTCCGTCGAGGCGAAAAGGTTAGGGACCACGCGACTGTCGGAACAAGCGATGAAGAGAGTGTCGGGCTTTTGCTCGAGAGCGAGCTTCGCAAAAACTTCGGCGTACTCGGGACGCGCCTTGCGACGGAACTCCACGATGCCGTTGATGAGTTTCTTCACGCCCCCCGGTCCTAGGGCGAGCGAGCGCTCGGGTCAAAGACCCAAGAGCAAAGACTACTTTTGGTGGATGGGACTGCGACCGGTGTCGACTCCCGCTTGCTGAAGGGCCTCGATCAGCTCGGTCTCGCTCAGCTCCAAACGTCCGGGCTGCAGCTTTTGGGGTTTTCCATCCACGGTGATTTGGATGTCCTGGTTTCGAGGCACGTTGGTCACAAAGACGGCATGCGCATCCAATACTTCCCAAGCCATGCCCCGAGCCTCGTCGTCCGAGAGAGAGCCGATGGGACTACGGGTGCCGCCAAAGTTACGGGTTGCGTCCTTGAGTTTCTGCTCGGCATCGCTGGCAGGAAGAGCCTGCTTGGGAAGCGACTTCCCAGTTCCGTCGTCCGCGTCGGAACCCGGATGCTCTGATTTGAGGGCGCCTGGGACCGACTTCGGCTTGGACTTAGTCGAGGAGGAGGCCAGGGCGATCGTCGAGCTGGGTGTTCCGCTCATCAAACAAAGGCTCAACAAGACCAGGCCGATCGCTATCGGAGCGCGCATTTGCATGGTCCTATCAGCTTAGCGATGGAAATTCAGCACGCCGCGCCAAAACTCCGTCAGCGAGTAGCGGCGCGCGCCTTGATCTGAGTGCTGAGGGACTGAATCACGGCGTCAGACCTGCGAATTTTTTTATTCTTTTCAAGAGTTTCGTAGCGGGTCTGCAGGTAGTACTGGAAAGCCCCCTCGGTCTTATCCCCGGCCGTATACTCGGCGGGCTGGGTCTCTACCCAACGCACCAACACCAGGTTCTCGCCCACGTTCAACGAGGACTTCAGGAAGCTTTGTTCTTTGTTCAAGGCCAGGAGCGCCTTGAGGTGGCTGTCCACCGTGCCAAGGCTGCCCAAAGCGCCGTCGACGGGCGCCCAGGGATTCTGCTTGGCCCAGCTCAGGCCGTACTTCTTGAGCTCGGCTTCCGCAGGGGCTTTGCCCGAGGCAATCACGCCGTCCACCCACTTCTTGCCGGCCTCCGCACGCTTGATCTCAAGCAGGGCCGGGCCCGCGATCTCGCCCTTCACCTCATCGAGGTTCTTTTTAGCGGCCGCCTTGCGATCAACCAACTGGATCAAATGCCATCCAAAGGACGACTTCACGGGCTGGGAAATGTCTTGGGGAGCCTTGAGGGCGAAGGCCGCTTGCTCAAAAGCCGGATCCATCATGCCGCGGGGGAAGTAATCCAGGTCCCCGCCCTTTGCGGCGTTGGATTTATCCTCGGAATGCTTCTTTGCGGCGTCCTCGAACGAGATCTTCTTGGCCGCGATGTCTTTGGCGATGTCCTGTACGACTTTTTCGTCTTTCACCAGAATGTGCCGAGCGCGGATCTTCTCCTCGGACTGAAACTTGGTCACATTGCGGTCGAAATAGGATTGGAGCTTAGGCTGATTGGCCGCGTCCTTCGCAAAGGCCTCGATCTCGGCCGGGCTCACCGCCTTGGGCTCGGGGAAACTCTTCGGCTGGACCTGGACAATCTCGAAGACGCGCTTCGCGCGGATGGCTTCTTCCAGCCGGCGCTCGTCCGGAGAAATCACCCCGAAACCGTCCACGAAGGCATGACTGAACTGCTGCATCTTGGCCTGGGTTGCGACTCGACGCTCAAAAGGACCCGGTTCAGGAACCAGCTGCTTGTAAGTGACCGCATCGAACTTGCCGTCCTTCTGGAAAGCCTTTTCCGCACGGATGGCTTCCAAAATAGCCTCCTTCGGCACCACGATGCCCGCAGCGTCGGCGGTGGCGTCCAGGAAGCGCTCGCGGATGAGCTCTCCCAAAACGGCGTCCGGGGTCACCTGGGCTTGGATGAGCTGCTCGATGAACTTGCGGTTCTCGGCGGCGTTACCGCCCATCCCTTTAACCTGATCGCTCATAGCGCGCTGGGCATCCTGAAGCCGACGTTCCAATCGTTCGGTCAATTCGCGAGTGGAAATCTCGCGTCCTTCGACCGAGGCCGCCACGCCCGAAGAGAAAAGGCCCATTCCGCCGCTCTGCGAGTCGCCGCGCTCGCCAAACATGGTGAAAACCATGCCTGCCGCCGAGAAGACGAAAATGGTCGAAAAGAGGTTCCGGTGTTGGCGGATGAGTTCCAGCATGCGCTTATCTTCGGCGATCCTCGAAGGTTGTCAATGTAAGCCATCGTACGGACGGGGCTTTTGTCCTGCGCGTCGAAGCTGTACACTGGGTCCCACAACATGGCGATCGGCAGATGGTGGGGTAGAAATCGGAAGGCGCTTCTCGTAGGTGTTTTGTTTGTCTTGCCGTTCGCACCGCTCCTTTTTGCGCGCGTCGAACTGCCCCGGCTGAATATTTACGAAAAGATCCACGCCTTCTTCGTGCATCCGGTGGCCGAAGGGGCCACAAATGCCTTGGACGGCGTCAGCGTCCTCTGGACGCGGTACCTGGCGCTCGTAGGGACAAGCCGCGAGAACGACGCCCTCAAGAAAGAGAACGCGGAATCCCGACGGCGCATCCTTGAACTCGAAGAAGTCGATCGTGAAAACGAGCGTCTCAAAAAGCTCGTCGCCATTCCGGATCTCGAGAAGTTCGAGGGCATCGCTGGGCGCATCATTGGACAAGACGCCGCCTTCGAGAGCCTTGGTTTTTATTTGAACCTCGGCAGCGAAGAAGGCATTCGCGAGCGCATGCCCGTGGTCACCTCCGACGGAATCGTGGGCACCGTGTGGCGCGTGTATCGTCACTCTTCTGTCTTCCTCGCTCTTCTCGATCCCGCTCACGACGTGGACGGCCTTGTCGTCCGTTCTCGGGCGCGCCTCATCGTGGAAGGCAAGGGAAAGCCCTTGCTCGCCCGCTTGAAGTATCTTGATCGCAGCGAAGACATCCGCGTGGGAGACGAAATCCTCACCTCCGGCCTCGACGGCGTGTTCCCCAAGGGATTGCGCGTGGGCTTCGTCGTGAAAGTGGATCGCCCCCGAGCCGGCGTCACCCAGGACGCGGAGCTTCGGCCCGCCGTCGATCTCGGACGCCTCGAAGAGGTTCTCGTTTTGCGCAAAGTCCCGCCGGTGAGCGTGGCCCCGGTCAGCGGAGCTCGCTGAGCGATGACCCCGACCCAGAAAAAAGTCCTCGAATGGCCGTTGCTGATTCTTATCCTCTGGCTCTCGCAGTCGATGGAGATTTCGCTACTCCGCTTACCGGGCCCTCTCGGTAGCTTCCACATACCGCCCGTTCTGATCGTGTATCTCGCCCTTACGCGCAGTTGGGGCTCTTTGACCCTTCTTGCTTTCGTCTTCTCGTACCTGGGCTCCACTTCGGTGTCCCACTCCGCCTCCATCTATATCGCCTCGCAAGTGTGGACGGCCCTCGCCACCAAGAGCGTGGCCACGGCGCTCGCCCTCGAGGGCCGTCCGCAGTTTACGATGCTCGTGGTGGGGTCCCATATCGTGAGCCGATTGCTCACTCACGTGCTGCTGGCCTATCTGGGCCAGAACGCCGACGTTTTTTCTTTTGTGAGTTACACTCTCATAGGAACTCTCCCGGCGGCTTTGCTGGGCTGGTTGCTCTTCCCGCTCTTTATGGAATGGGATCGTTACTTCGGTCACGAGGCGGACGATTCCCGTGAACTCAATCCGGACCTCATCCGCTAGGATTTCAAGGAGAACGCACGGTGCTCGGGCAAGGCGAAGCGATCAAAGAGTATCAGCACCGCTTCCCGATTCTCTTTGCCATCCTGTGCGGCCTTTTCTGCCTGCTGGGGCTGCGCCTGGCCTATCTGCAGATTTACCGAGGCTCTTTTTATTACCGATTCTCGCAGGTGAACTCTCTCCGCAAAGAAAAACTCCCGGGCCCCCGCGGACAGATTTTCGACCGCGACGGGCAACTCCTTGTGGACAACCGCCTTCAGCTCGACGTCACCGTCACGCCCCAGTTCGTTCGCGATCCCAAGCCGGTCCTTGCCAAGCTCGCCGAGATCGTCGACGAACCGGCGGATCGTCTCCTGCAGGCCTATTTAGAGAAAACGAAGGGCGCGCCGAAGTTCCAACCCATCACCGTGCTCCAGAACATTCCCTGGGAAACCGTGGTGCGGATTGAAAGCTCCAAGACTGTGCTCTCGGGCGTGGATCTCGAATCTCGCATTCGCCGCACCTATCTTCAGGGCGCGATCGGCTCCCACATCTTGGGTTACCTCTCGGAAGTTACCAAACGCGACCTCGAGAATTCGAAACAACTCGGGGGTAGCTACTCCGTAGGCGATTGGATCGGACGTTTCGGGTTGGAGCGCAAATGGGAAACCTATTTGCGCGGAGAGGACGGCGTTCGCTTCGTGGTCGTCGATGCGCACGGCCATCGCCTCAAAGGGGGATCCGGCTCGGATTCGGCCCTCGTAAAAAGCATCGAACAGAACGTTGAACCCAAGCCGGGGTTCAACCTCTCGCTCACGCTCGACGCCGAGCTCCAAGCCACCGCGGCCGAGGCCATGAAGGGGCAACTCGGCGGCGTCGTCGCCCTGGATCCTCGCACGGGCGAAGTGCTGGCCATGCTCTCGCAGCCCAGTTTCGATCCCACCGAAATGGCGCTCAAGGGACCCGAACTCTGGACGAGCTTCGTGAAAAACCCCTACGGACCGCTCCGCAACAAGACGGTGCAAGATCACTTCTCCGCCGGCTCTACTTTCAAACCCTTCACGGCCCTGGCCGCACTGGAAGCGGGCGTGGTCACTCCCAACACGACGGTCAATTGTCCGGGCTTCTACCGCTTCGGGAACCGCATCTATTCGTGCCACAAAAAAGCCGGACACGGCTCGGTCAACTTGATGGAGTCCATCCGCTCCAGTTGTGACGTCTATTTTTATCATGTGGCGGCGCGACTGGGCATCGACCCCATCTCCAAGATGGCAAGCTACTTCGGCCTTGGCCGCAAAACGGGCATCGATCTCTTCCACGAAGTCGGTGGCCTCATGCCCACCGAAGAATGGAAGCAACAAACCTACAACCAGCCTTGGAACCCCGGGGAAACCCTCTCGGCCGCCATCGGGCAAAGCTACAATCTCATTACGCCACTGCAGTTGGCCGTGGCTTATTCGACTCTCGTCAACGGCGGCAATCTTTACCGTCCCTACGTGCTTTCCAAGATCGAAACCCTGGAAGGCGATATCGTTCGTCGGGTTTCGCCGGAACTCGTGTCGAATCACAAAATCAACCCGTCACATCTGGCAGCAGTCAAACAAGGTCTCTTCGACGTGGTGAACGCCCCGCACGGCACCGCGCTCGTGTACACCAAGTCGAAGCTGGTCGAGATCAGCGGAAAATCCGGCACCGTGCAGGTCTTCAACTACGCGAACCGCGAAGAGGCCTTCCGTTTGAAGTGCGAAACGCTACCCTTCGAGAGACGCAACCACGCCTGGTTCGTGGGCTACGCACCGAGAGAGAATCCCGAGATCGTCGTGGCCGTCTTCGGCATGCACCAGTGTGCCGGCTCGCGCGAGGCCGGCCCCGTCGTGAAGGCCGTGATCGAAAAATATTGGGAAAAGACCCACGGAAAACTGGGTCCGCAACCGGCTTCCGCCAAAGTACGGGCTCGCTCCGATGGTCGCGGCCTGGCCCCCTTAACCCCGCCCAAAGACGATTCCCACTCGCTCTTCAGTCGCTAGTTGATGTCATCGGGACCGCCCAGTCCTTCGGCCGCCAAGCGGTAACGAGTTCCGCAGAACTCGCAAGTCACCTCGACGGTGCCGTCGGGGAGCTCCACGGCCATGGACGGAGGTGGCGCTTCACCTGCCTCACGCAGACGCTCTTCGGCAGAGCGTTCCACTTGCCGAGCCAGCGACAAAGCGCGCATCGCTCGCTCCTGAGAGCAGTTGCAGGAGAAGCGGGTTTCCCCGCCATACAGAGACTGCCATTTCTCTTGAGGCAAAAGCATGTTCAGAATCTCTCGGGAAACTTCTTCGGGCGGCCCTTCGGGCAACACCCACTTGGAGAGGGGGCCGAGATCGGCCATGAAACCGTCCCACATGCGCAGAAGCTCCGCGTGCCGCGCCTCGGTGGATTGCGGCAGGATGTGAATCAAATACCCCACAGCACTTTTTACGTAGAAGGGCGACAGAATACGTTCCGTGGGCGCGCCTTCAGTGGGCGGAACGAAGTCGGGGCGCGCGCCGACTTGCACGCTCAAGCTCATGCCGCAGGACTTCTGCTCGGAACGCTCCAGATACTCGACGATGTCCAAGCCCACGCGCCCCGAGGAAGTGACGATTCCCGAATAAGGGAGCCCAGCCGAATCGAAGCGCCGCACTTGCAACACGCCGTCGCCGAGAGGTTCGTCGAGGCGATCCACTTCGGCCTGGGGGTAGCTAACCGTGGAGCGCACCCGGCCGGTGCCAAGTACTTCCGCGTAGAGATTTCCGAAAGGCCCTTGGGCAGACCAACGAAACTCGAGTCGCTGGTTTTCTTCCGGATCGGAAAGCGATTGCAGGAGCAATGCCCCAAGGGCCGCCTGACCCACGTGGATGAGGGAGGGCGGCATGAGCTGCTGGCGTAGCAACAGCTCTTCGACCACTTCGCGCGCATCGACCGCAACCACCAGGACATTGCCGTCCTGGGAGAGGGCCCTCCGCAGATATCCGCTTCGGGTGGATTCGATCACGCGCGAGCGACGGACCTAAAGAACTTTTTTGAGGAGGTCTTCGATCACTTCTTTGGGCTGGTTGCCCACGAGTTGATCGACCATCTTTCCTTCCTTGAAGAGAATCAAGGTAGGAATCCCGCGAATGCCAAACAGCGAGGGAACTTGATGGTTGGCATCCACGTCCATTTTCACGAACTTCATCTTGCCCGTGTAAGACTGGGAGATTTCGTCGAGCTTCGGGCTCAGGGCCTTACAGGGACCACACCATGCGGCCCAGAAATCCACGAGAACCGGAACCTTCGATTGAAGGACGTCGGTATCAAAACTGGTGTCGGAGACGGCTGAAATTTGCGACATGCAGGCAGGATACTCCACGTCCTAGGCCGGCCACAAGGCACTGGACTCTGCGCGTAAAAACTGAGAAAACCACGGAAAATGCCGATTTCCATAGAAATTTTAGCCGTGTTCGGGCTGCCATGGATCCTAGACCTGGTCGGCGGCCGGCACGTTTTAGCGACCTCGTTCGGCGCCATCCTCTGGGGCATGGCCCTGGTGTTAGCCCTTGTGCGCCCTCAAACGCGCGATTCTCGACTCTCCACATTTATGGGGTGGGTGCTCTCCTTTGTAATCGGAGCCTGGCTCACCTATTGGGCCCTGGCGTTCCTGGACGCTCCTCGCATCGTCACCCTCGGCCCCGAAACCCTCCGCTCCCTTACTCTGTTGCATGCGGGCCTACTCGCGGCCGGCGTGGGCATGGTCGTGATCCATTGGCTCGCGGCTGGGGCGTGGCTCCTACAAGAGTCGCTTTTACGCAAGAGCTCGTGGGATCGTCGGAGCCTACGCACTCGGCTTCCCTCGTTGGAGGCTTCGGCCAAGCTCTGCCACCGCTCCTTACGAGCCGCCTTGCTCACCTGGAGCGCGGGCATGGCGATCGCTCTTGTTACCGGCGTTCTTCGTTGGGGCCACGCGTGGGTCACGGATCCCAAAGTCCTCCTTTCGCTTGCGCTGGCCGCAATGCTTTTCGGGATTTTCAGCGTAGGCGCACGACTGCGCGATTCCGGGCGGGGACTTTATGCTTCGTACCTGACTCTCTCGACCGTGTTTTTGCTCGGTTTTGCTGCCCTCATGTCGATGGGCGACTCGGCCTCCGGTGCGCTACACGAACCTCTCCGCTGGTTCGTGAGGTGACCTCGGAATGGCAGGTATCGACTCCCTCTACTGCTGGTCTTTGAGTGCCCGTGACGGGGACGACGTCACCGTACGCGAACGGGCCACCCTTCCTAGCGAGGAAATGGACATCCTCCTGCAGGGGTGGGCCCAGGCTCTGCGCGAGAATTTCGAAGAGAGCGGACTCCTCTATCTCAGCACCTGTCACCGAGTGGAACTCTACGCCTTCGGGGGCAGTCCGGAAATTCTGCGCGAACTCTGGCTCACCACTGTAAAGGATAAGGGGCTCAAGCCCCGATTCGCAGCAGGAGAGGATGCGTTACGACGTCTGGCCCGAGTGACCGCGAGCCTCGACAGCGAGGTCGTCGGCGAAACTCAAATTACCGGCCAAGTTCGGTCGGCCGCGGACCGTCATCGCGTCCTGGGCGTTTTGCGCGGTCCGCTCGATCGGGTCACGCAGTTCGCCCTGCGGACCGGCAAACGTGTGCGCTCAAACACCCGATTGGGCGAAGGAACAGTGAGCGTGGCCCACGCCGCGGTGGACGGACTTTCGGATGTCTTCGATGAACTGGACGGCAAGACCGCGCTCGTCATCGGCGGCGGCACCATGGCCGAGCAAGCCATTCATCGTCTTCGTCGCAACGGCATCACCACAATTACCTGGGTCAATCGCACCCGGGCTCGCCTAGAAAACAGTCCGCTCGCCGCCGAATGCCGGATCGAGGATTTCTCGCGCTTGCACGAGCTCGCCTGGCAGCATTCCGTGATCGTGGCTGCCACGGGTAGCCCGGAGCCTGTCATTAAGAGGGCCGGCCTTGGCGCCTGCTCCGCTTTGATCCGGTCCGTGGCCCCAGGCCCCCGCGTGGTGCTCGACCTCGGACTTCCCCGCAACGTCGAGAGCCAAATCCACGGATTCAGCCAGTTTTACGTGCGCAACGTCGACGAATTCAGCACCCGAATCCACGAAAACACGGAACGCCGTCGGGGCGAGCTGGCGAAGGCCGAAGCCCTTTTGGAGCACGAAGTTCAGGAATTCCTGAGCGATTTCACGACCCGCTCCCGCGGAACCAAGATCGGCGAGCTCTACCAAGTACTCGAAGATTTCCGCCTGTCCGAGCTTGCGCAGAACGAGCTGGAAAAAAATTCCAAAATCGAGTATTTATCCCGGAACTTTAACGCGAAGTTACTGCATCGCTTGGTAGCCGAGATCGAGTCGCTAGACGACCCTCAGTCCCACCAAGTTTTGGACGTTCTGTTGCGTGCATGGAGGCAGGCGGAACAATGGCCGGGAAGTCATCTAAAGCAAAAGCACCCGCGGGGAAATCTGGACCCGCAGTAAAGAAGTCCGACGCGCCCAAAAAGTCTGCTCCGGCAGCGAAGTCTGCGGCCAAGGCCGCAGCACCCGCTAAGTCGGCAGCGGCGGCAAAGTCGGCCCCGAAGAAGCCCAGTCTCGACTTCATCGGGTTCTTCCCGATGCGTCGGGGTGGGGACGACAAGAAAGACAATTCAAAAAAGCAGCCGGTAGGGCCCGTGTTCCCGCAGGGAGAATACAAGGTGGCCACTCAGGACACCCCGCTCGGTAAAGTGATCTACGAAGAGTTCGAGAAGATCCACCACGGCAAGCACGCCACGGACAAACTTCGTTGGAACGGCCTGCCGTCGCCCTTCGTGAAGACCGACAAAACTCAGGGCGCCGTCACGCCGCCCTTCCATGCCTACAGCAAAGAACTCTACGACGCGGTCGCCACCAAGAAAGTGGACATCGCGGTCCAGAACATGAAAGACATCCCGCTGGATCTCCCGCCCGGACTCGTGCTGGCGTCCACGTTACGTCGGGAAGATCCCCGAGACGCGATGGTGACACGCTCAACCTACGGCGCGATCCAAGAGTTGCCCACACGCGCGCGTATCGGCACCACGTCGAAGCGCCGTATCATGCAGATCCGCTCCGTTCGCTCGGACATCGAGATCGTTCCGATCTTTGGCGACATCCCTGCACGGATGGACCGCCTCGAGAGCGACAACTTGGATGCCGTGGTGCTGTCGTGGGCCTCGCTCCGCCGCCTCAACCTTTCGCCGCGTTTCTACGTAGCCCTACAGGCCGACCAGATGCTCCCGGCTGCATGCCAAGGCATCGTGGGCGTGGTTTGTCGCGCCGAAGACGCGGACTTGGTGGCGAAGCTTCGCTACATCGAAGACTCGGAAGCCAGTTGGGCCAGCCGTTGTGAACGCGCCTTCCTGCACAAGATCGGCGGCCACCGCGAAGCTTCCGTGGGAGCCTATGCTCACCGCAAGGGCACGCAGGACCCCTGGATCTTGGATGCCGTCATCGGCGACGCCACCACGGGGGAGCTGATCAAGCACCGCGAAATCGGCACCAGTCGCTGCAAACCGGAGTCGCTGGCAGACAAGGCGTTCACGGGAATCCTCTCGAAGGGCGCCCGTAAGTTCCTTCCGTTCCGCTAAGTCATCCAAAAAGCTAAAACGGGCTCTTTCTGCGCCGTTGGGATGCAGAAAGGGCCTAAACGAGCCCTTTTTGACCTCTCGCAGCAATATTGCGTCGCGTTGCGTTATGCCGGCCGATAGAAGCATCTCCGTTAGAACCCTTTCTTTCTTACGGAGGACCTGCCCATGAAAGCGACTCACTCGGTCTTGGCTCTTGCGATCTGCGCTCTCACTGCCTGCGACACGACCCTTCGTGGCACGCTTGTGGTGAGCGACGCCTTCGACGTCGAGGCGGCCCAACTTTTTGGCCGCAAGAAGACCCAGATCTCCCCGGGGACTTACGTGGCCGTGGCTGAAACCGGTCCCGCCACGACCCTCTTTACCCTCAGCAGCCCCGGCGGAAAAAAGATCGCCTTCCGCACCAAGAGTCTCCTGAGCCTTCGGGAAAAACTTCAAAACGACCATGCGCGCATCACCGCGGCCGAACTCACGCAACCCTTCGACATCGACCTCACGGTCAAAACCGAAGTCCTGCGCGAAAGCGACTACTACAACAAGTCCGAGCGTTGCGTGCTCGGTTACCACGACGAACCTTACCAAATCTGGCACCCGGAGCAGACCATCTGCCGCAGCTACGAAGAGCGCTGCTACCAAAAGCCCGGAACCAACGGCGACGAGCGGTCGGACTTCGATTGCCGTACCGAGTGCGCCTACTGGGATCGCACTCCGGGCTACTACGAGCACGGCGTGAGAACCGTCACCGACTACGGCATCCAGTACACGCAAGGGTATGACCGCACGACCCAGCGCAAAGCAGACATTAAGTTGATCCAGAACCACATGGTGGTTGCGACGATGGACGACGCGGGCGAGAAACCCGAAACCGTCTTCATCACGACGCAAGTCAGCGGCTGTCAGTAGATCCCTGCTCTCCGGGATTTCGGGCCCACGCCCTAGAGCGCGGTCACAAGCCGTGCGAGGGCGTCGGCCCAATCGTCCTGCGCGTTAGGAGCCGGGACGTAAACGAGTTCTTCGCCGCCCGCCTTCAGGAACTCTTCGCGGCCTCGGATTTGAATTTCTTCCAGGGTCTCCAAACAATCCGCCACGAAGGACGGAGAGACCACCAGGAGGCGTTTCACTCCGCGCTTAGGTAAATCCAAGAGTACCTGGTCCGTGAAGGGCTGAATCCAAGGCGTGCGCCCCAAGCGAGATTGGAACGAAACCGTCGTGCGTTCCGCTGGCCAGCCCAAGGCTTCGCGAAGCTTGCGCGCTGTCGAAAGGGAGTGAGCCCGGTAGCAAAGGCGATTCGCATCCGTGATGACGTCGCAGCAGGTGGGAGCCTGAAGGCAGTGTGCCCCGGTGGGGTCGGTCTTGCGAACATGACGTTCGGGAAGGCCATGAAAACTGAGAAGCAGATGATCAAAATGCGCCGTCCCTAATTTTTCGCGCACATTTCCCGCGAGCGACCCGATGAAACCCGGATCGTCATAAAAGGGCGGCAGCACCGTGCACGGCACGTCCCAACCCATGGCCGCCAGATCTTCGCGAATCTGCGCCAAGGCCGTCTCCGTCGAGGACAATGCGTACTGCGGGTATAGCGGTGCGACGACGATTCGATCTGGACTGTGTCCCCGAAGGCGCTCCAGAGCCGAGCGCAACGAGGGATTTCCGTAACGCATGCCCAACTCGGCGGCCACGAATTTTTCCGGCACGCATCTCTCACGCAACTTAAGCAGCAGATCCTGCGAATGGAATGCCAAGGGAGATCCCCGACGAGTCCAAATGGAGTGATAAGCCGCAGCCGACTTGGCCGGCCGCGTGGGAAGAATGATCAGGTTCACCAGGATCCAACGCGCAATCGCCGGAATGTCGATGACGTAAGGATCGCTCAGGAACTGCTTGAGGTAGCGACGAACGGAGGGCACGTCGGGAGCATCCGGAGTGCCTAGGTTCACCAGTAAAAGGGCAGGGCGGCGGCTCGACGTCATGTTTTCGAATCTCTCATGCGTTGGATGATCTCGCGAGCCCGCAACGCAATCTGTGAAAGTCCCAGGGTTCCGGTCCAATTGCCCACGCAATAGAGCCCTCGTGTTTCGAAGCGCTCCAAATACCCGTCCCGAAGCCAGTCTTCGAGTTCGCGCCCACAGCCCGGCAGCGCTTCGGGCCAGCGCTGGATGCGGTAGCCCAAGGGGGAATCCGCACGTCCGGTGAGAACTTTACGGTCGTGTGCCAGCAACTGAAGGAGTTCGGCATCGCCCCGGGGCGGAGCGCGGACAATCCAGGTCTCGGAGCGATGCGGACCACGCCCCTCAAAAATCTCGCTGTTGAACAACACCCCCAACGCCTCCACGCCTTCTCCACGGGGGAAGAGAACGCCGAAGCCCTGCAGATCCCGCGGATGAGGGGCATAGAACAGCGTCGTCGTAGCCAGGGGCAAGCGCGGCACCCGCGAAAGGCGGGCCGACGCCCCTCCGTCCACATCCACAAGCAGCTTCACCGCGCTCGAAAGGTTTACAGCCAGCACCACGGGCTGCCGTGCGAGACGTTGGTTCAACTCCGTAGGCGTGAACGGCAGGTCGTAGCGAAACACCACTCCTCGTGTGCGGAGGTGAGCCTCCAAGCCCTTCAGCAACTCGCCGAGGCCGCCCTCCGGAGCAACCGTGCCTTTGAGCGTGGGCACGGGAAAACCCGCCAACAAGCGACGGCGCGCATCCCGTCGCGACCTCCGAAAACGCGCAAAGAGCAGATGGGCGCTTAGCTTCTCGGGAGCTTCCGCGTAGATGCCCTGGAGGATAGGAGTCAAAAGAAACTTGCGGGCGGTTGTCCCGAGCACTCGGTCGCCCCACGTCGCCACACTTTCCCCCGGACGGGGCCCGAAGGCACGAAAGAGAGCGGTTTTGAGAAGGTGGACAATAAGGACACAGCTCTCCCAAAATCCCAGGGGCCAGCGATGAGCGCGGCTCTGCCGCCAAAGGTAGCGCCGACGGCTTACGGAGCGAGTACCTTGGAGTTCTACGCCCGCCGCGCGGGCAAGACGCTGCACAAGAGGAGAATTGAGCACGCCGTTGGCGGCCGTTTCAACAGGCCCCCAGGGTGTACCCAGGGTCCGAATCAATCCCCCGGCATCGGGTGCGGACTCGATCACCTCAACGGTGAATCCCGCCTCGACGGCCTCGAAGGCGGTCACGAGTCCCGAAAATCCCGCACCAACAATGGTTAGGGCGCGCGCGCTCACCGACCTTAGCCCCGAAAACGTTCACGCACGGTGGTCACGAAGGTGCGTACGTTTTCTTCGGGCGTTTTCGGCAAAACGCCATGCCCGAGCCCGCAGACCCACCCAGCCAAGGCGCGCGATCCGAGACGATCACGCAAGCGCTCCATCGGCTCCAGGTACTGGAGCAGGAGCTTCTTGAAATCCGTCGGATCCGCGTGCAACAGAGCTTGATCGAAGTTGCCCTGTTGAAAACCCGTACGGCGCAGGGCCAAGGCCGTCAGCAGGTCCCAGCGATGATCCATTCCGAGACCAGCAAAGTTTTTCTCGAGGAAGAGCGGATGCCGCAAGTGATCCAAAGTCGTCCCGCGGGAATAGTAACCGAGACGTCCGGGGTAGGCCGCAGCGAGTTTAGCGATCTGGGGCACCACGCGCTGTTGAAAAATCTGCGGCGAAATCTCGCCCGCCGCCGTGTCGAAGACCATCACGAGCTCAGCGCCACCTTGAAACTGCAACTCGATGTTTCGAATCAAGAGCGGAACGAGCTTGTCGCTGAAGTATTCAAAGAGCGGAAGCTTTCTTTTGGCTTCAAGCAGCGATCCGTCGTGCTTGCCCTGAGCCGCATAACAGAAAAGCGTCCACGGCCCGCCCACAAATCCGATGAGGCTTTTGTCCGCCGGCAACTTGGCACGACAGTGTTTGACGGCCTCGCGTTGGAACTCGAGCTTAGGCAGGGCTTCTTCGATCGAGGCGAGCTTGGCGACGCTCGCATTGTCACTCAAGTGCCAACCCAAAGTCGGGCCACCGTCGCCGTACTCCAGCCCCATGCCAAAGGCCTCGAGCGGAAAGAGCAAATCCGAGAACAAAATAGCCACATCGAAGTCGAAATCCTGGATCGGACCCCAGGTCACCTCCGCGGCGAGTTCGGGAACTTTGCAAAGTTCCATGAACGAATGCTTTGCGCGGAGAGCTTGGTAATGCCGATGATAACGACCCGCTTGGCGCATGAACCAAATCGGGGGGGTGGGTTGCTCCACGCGACCCAGAGCGTTCGTAAATCGGATATTGGCCATAGCGCGAAGCTAGTCCAAAAAAAGCGCGTGGTCTCGGATTTAGAACAGACTCCTAGACGACTTCGACGGACTCCCGCAGCCACTCCTCCCGGCTCAGGTAAATCTCCGGTTCGCGGCCGAGAATCTTGCGCAGTCGATCGGCCGTGTGGCCGGGGCCGCAGGCATGGCGAGCGCCGAGCAAGGCGGGGAATAGCTCCAGCGCAGCCTCAAAGAGACTGCCGCTCATCCAATAGAAGTTTCGCTTGGTCGACAGGTCGGGCCACGCGTCCCTATTTCGGGAACTCAGCCGATAGGTCGGGCACAGAGCAAAGCCGTGACGCCCGGCGGGAGCAGAGTCGTGACTCAGCTTCACCCAATCCAGTTTGTGCATCCAAGGCAAGAAAGGAGGATTTTCGCCCAACGACTCGGCACTGCCCGATACCCAGAAGCCGCGGCGGGCGAGCTCTCGCCAACTCGCCGAACCCGCCACCCAGATCACGGTCTCATCCGAAGGCGGTAGCCAGGCATGGGGTACGGCCGCAGCTTTAGCCACCCACCAAGCCTTCCCCTCCGGCGCGGAGCAGGGCAGTTCTTCACGTTCGAGCAGTGACTTGATGGGTTCGAGCGGCCACGAAACGGCTCGAGGACTTCGCGCCGGAGACAAACGTTCCAAGCGCCACTCATTCAGAACTTCGCCAGAGGTCGTCTCTCCTCGTAGGCTGAGGGCCCAAGACTGTCCCACGGGCAGTGAGGACACCCCGATTTTCTGGTGGCAGCCCCCCCCATAGGATTTGAGCACGGCCCGTTCACGTTCGACGGCGCGGTAGGTGTTCTCGCAATTCACGGTCTGGAAAAGCTGTACGAGGTCCGCCCGAGAGCGCAAGATCTCGATCGCCAGCGCGCCCTGAGCGGCGGCCGTAGGATTCTCACAAAGGGGGAGCACCATCCAGCGGCAACGAGCAAACGCCTCGTGGATCGCGCCGCGAGCGGCAGAGTAGTCATCGCCCAGCTCCGTATCGCGCGTAGAAATCAATCGATCCACGGCGGCTTTGGCCAGCACGAGCGCGTCGGCCGGCGCATCCTCAGCCAACAGTTTCCGCAAGCGCGTGGGGATGTTTCCGCGCACCGATAAAAAATCGATCGACTTCCATTGTCCGGGAAGCGCGTGCCTCAAGAAGGGCTCAAGATTGTAGGCCCGGCGCGGGGAGGACGAAAACACCCGCAACTCAGCACGACTCAACGCCGCATCCCACCGATCACGCCGCACAAGCAACAGGTCTCGCGCGTCCGCCCGCGGCAACGTGGCTGCGATCAGGGAGTCTGGGCGCTCCTCCGTGGGGAGATCCTTCCAGGAATGCACCACGCAGTCGAAACGTCCTTGCCGAAGGTCTTCGTTGAAGTCCTCGGTAAAGACCCCGCGCTCGGGCATCTTCCAAAGGGGATCGTTCAGGTTCTTATCGCCCAGGGATTCGCGAAAGTGGAACTCCACCTGAACATCCGGGAAGCGCTCCCGCAGCACCGCGCCCACAACACGAGCCTGCAGCCTTGCGAGTTCGCTTTGACGAGCGGCGATGCGAAGGACGCGGGGGGGGGCCATGAGCGTTCTTTTTTAGCGCACTTCGAGCTCGATGGCTTCCGACTTCTTATCGCCCTCATGTACCGGAAGGACCGCGGGCTCCCCTTTAGACGGCATCTGCACCAAGCGCGTGAAGTCCACTTTGCCACTTCCGTAGATGCGTTGATAGTTGATGAAGTTTCGCAAGATCGAGCGCACGTAGTTGCGGGTTTCTTGGTAGGGGATACGCTCTACGAACGAGAGAGGATCGGCCGAGGGATAGTATCCCAACCACTTGTCCACCGGGGGGCGACCCGCGTTGTAGGAAGCAAAAGAACAAATCAGGGACCCGCCGAAACCCTTCACCAGCCCACCTAAGTGCGCGCTCCCGAGTTTGACTGCGATCTCGGGGGCGTAGAGTTGTTCGGGCTCGAAATCCGCCAGTCCCAGCTTCTTCGCTTCGGCCTTGGCCACGGGCGGAATCATCTGCATCAACCCGAGAGCGTTGGCGGGGGATCGAGCCGCCGAATCGAAGGCGCTCTCTTGACGAATCAACGACGCCACCACCCAGGGATCCAGTTCGTTGGATTGGGCCATGGATTGAATGAGCTTCCAGTAGGGCAGGGGGTAGAGGAACGAATAGTCCTCCCCCTCGAAGTCTTCGGCGTAAGCCGTGCGAGCCACCTCGGAGGTCTTCAGACTACCGAAGGCATCTCCTACCGCTCGGCGGAGCCATGCCACCGCTCGTCCGAGTTTACGACGCTCGGAAACTTTTTGGCTCTTCGTGAGCAGATCGTCGGCCACCGATTTGCCGAGCTCAGGTAGCGCGCGATCAATGCCGGTGGAGTCGCCGATGCGGGCCAACGCGTACACCCGCGCAAACTGCAGAGGGGTTCCCTTTTGCGGAAACTTCAAAAAAGCCTGGATGTCAGGCTCATCATGACTCTCGGTCGCCTTGGCGTTCCAATCCTTGGGGAGCTCACCCAAACGCTCCAGCGCCAAGCCCGACAGGTTGCTGTAATAAGAAAGGGCCTCGACCTTGTAGGCGTCCCGATAGCTTTTTTTCGCGTCTTCCGTGCGACCTTCCCATTCGTAAGCGCGAGCCGACCAAAAAAGGACCCGCCCGCGATCAAAGGAATCGGCGGCAAGCTTCCGGGCCTGGGCGATGGTTTCCAGGATCTCCTTGGCGCTGCTCGACGGCAGCCGTGGCGGCGAAAGACCGCCAAAGACCTCCAGACGATCGAAAAGCAGAAAGATTTTACGCCAAACCAGATCCGCAGTGAGGTCCGCCGGCAGGCCCTTCCGCTCGAGCGCCAAGTGAATAGCTGCCATGGCTTCGTCCGGACGACGCGCCTGTTCCAAGATACGCGCCTTCACGTAATGGGCCTGAATCCGCACGCTTTCCGGCGCCCGTTCATCGGCGAGCACGCTGTCGAGGAAGGGCAGGGCGGCCGCCCCGCTCTCATAGGTCCAGTAGTGCTTGGCCATGTCGATCTGCCTGCCGAATCCCCGGGCAAGATCCTCATCCGGGCCCACGGTACGGAAGTGGGCCTTGGCCTCGAAGCTCTTGATCACGCCTGCGATCTGAGGTCGCTGATCCAAGATGCGCAGGATCCGAACATGCAGCTGCAGCGCCGTCCAGTAATCTTCTTTCGTGATGCCTTCCGAGGGAAGAGCAAGTACGCGTCGAACCGTTCGCAAGGCGCCATTTCCGTCGAGCAATCGTACTTGGGACTGCGCGCGAGTAAGGAGTTCTTTGAGATTGAGCTCCGCCATGGTCGGGGCGCGAAACTCGCGAGAAACGCCGAGCCTTTCTGCGGCCGCGCGAATCTTCGTGGCGTCGCCCGTAGCCGGGTAGGCCACCCAAAGCTCCCGCAGGCGAGCCAGCACCCAATCGCGCTTAGCTCGCTCGGTGTCGCCCTGCCCACCCTCGAGAAGAAGGCTTTCGAGCCACACGTCGAGGTGTCGCGCCTTCGCTCCCGTGATCTCGGCCGGACGCTCTTGCGCCAGCTCGGCGCGCAACCACTCGCGCAGCGGCCCGCCGCCGTCCTTGGCAACCCAACTCATGACCTCCGTGAGCACGCGCTCCGAAATCCAGGAGCGGCGCAGATTCAGTTCGCCACGCCCGAGAATCTCGAAAGCGGCTTGGAAGCGCAACGTTTGGCCGTAAGCTAGAAAAACTTCGAGCGCCGCCTCCTCCCTCAGAGACGAAAGAGGCGAGTTGTCGGGGGCTGTACGCACGGGAGCCAGCCACCCGGCCACTTCCGACACCAAAGCGGCCGTGCCCGAAAGCACTCGCCCCTCCCGGGAAAGACTCTGCGGCGATGGAACCCTTCCGAGAGACTCTCTGCGCTCGCCGGTCTTCGGGAAAAAGAAATTCTCCCACCCGTCCAGGGTCAAGAGTTCCTGAAACTCAAAACGACCGGCTTTTTCCTCGTGAAAGTTTTTCTCGATCTCGTCGCGAAGTTTTCGAGCTTCTTCGCGCCCGATGCGAGCCGCAAGCAAACGCAGTTCGGGATCGCTATCCGGAGCCTCTTTGAGAGTCTCGCGCACGGCACCCACGAAGGTCTCGCGCGGGCAGGTGAGCTGCCACTGCACGAGCTTCTCGTAGTGTTTGGAGTGAGCCGTGTTGGCGAGGCACTTTTGATCAAAAAGAGGGCCCTTGCGGTGAAGTTCGATGTGCGGAACTTCCGGAGCGTCGACGACACCAGAAGCCAACGCGGAAACGCTCAAAAACGAGAGCGTTCCTTGAAGCAGCGGCCGTTTAAATCCCAGCGTTCTTTTCACCGAGCCACGAGTTTAAGGCCTGAGAGGCCCCGGGGTTAGGGGGCTGAGCCTCTGCATCACGGATTTTTATAAGTTTACATAACAATGATTAGAGGAGGCGTGAGCCGTGGCGCTCCTTGGCTCAAAACTCCTTCAAACTTGTGCCGCATGGCGCGTCTCTTTTGAGGCAGCCCACACGCGCGCCGCATAGTGTCCCCGAGGAATTGCCCTTAAAGTACAAGGCTCAAGGAGACATTCGAAACATGAAACGCACCCAAGTTCTTTCGGTCCTTGGCCTCGTCGCTCTCGCCGCCTGTTCGTCGAACAAGAACAAGGCCGAGAAAATGGACACTCAGCTCGAAAAACAACAAGCCCTCAACGGCGGCACGTCGGTCGGACTGCGCGACGGCAACGTCGTCGTCCAACGCAAAGTGAAGCTCGCCGAAGAGCTCCGCAAACTCGAAGCCGAAGTGTATTCCCTGGAGAACGAGCTCTACGGCAACGAGCAGTACGGCACGACCGGCCTACAAGGCCATTATAAAAAGTGCCTCGCGCAACTCTCCGACCCCCGTATCGGCGGAAGTGGCAAGATCAAACCCATCGCCAGCTCGGCCCCGGTCACCGAGAACGAGTCCGAAATGAAGTTTGCGGTCGACGAAAAAGAAGAACTCGTCGGCGTGTCCGAAGAAATGCTCCGCGATCGCAGCAAACGATTCCAGGGCTACCGCTCCGTGCTGCGTGAGCGCCGCGAAGAAATCTCCACCAGCCTGGAGCTCTGCGAGAACGAGTACAAGAATGCCCTGATCAACCACGGCCTCAATCCCGAAGACACGCAATCCAAAGGCGATTGGGTGATGGGACCTCAGGGTTACAAGGTGTGGCGTGCCAAAAAGAATGCCACCAAAGATCCCGAAGAACTTTCGCGCCGCAAGGCTCAGCGAGACTCGCAAGTGGTTCCCCCGGCCGAAGAAGCCGAAGGCGACCCCAGCGCGGAGTAAGTCAGTAGGCCGCGGACAGCGTCAAACGCAGTTCGCGGCTACGCATTTCGTCGTAAGCGCGGCCCGTAGAGCGTGCCCGGAGCCCAAGACCCAGCTCCCACGCTCGCCAGGCCCAGCCCGCAGCTCCCTGAAAAGCACTCTGATTCCAACCCACGGCCGTCCAAAGACGAGCCTCGCGTGGGCGCCATGATCCTCGAAGGGCCATGGTCGAAAAGAGCCCTTGTCCCCGCCTGCCCAAAAAATCTCGGTAGCCCGCGGCGCCGTTAGCTTGGAAGAAGCTTTCCTCAAAGGCTGCATCTTCAAAGAGTCCGCACCCCACCCGATTCGAAACCGCGACGCAGGGTGAAAGCGAAATTTTTCCGTCCATCACCCATACGGGCGTAAACTCCAGGGCGTAGCGGGGCAAGGCCACCCACTTGTGGAGGAAGTCGGAGCCGTGCCAGGTGTCGCGCACCCCCAGCTCAGCACGTCCCGTACTCCACGAGGAGACCAAGGCCTCGGTGTAGTCCGGGCCCCTTCGAGCTTCGAGGGCCACCAAGAATGAGCTCTGACGCCGGCTCAAAACCTTTAGTGATTCGATAAGATCCGAGCCAACCTTCGACACGAATCTCTCGCTACCCACGCGCACTTCTCCGTAAGGACGCAGGCGAAAATTTGGGTAGTAAAAGACGCGAGCATAGGTCACACCGCCGCCCAAATAGGTCCATGCTTCAAACGAAGGAAAAACGGGGTTGGTGGCCTGCGCCCGGGCACCCGCGTCCATAAAAAATCCGATCTCACCCCAGCGCGCATCGTGCAGCTCGGTGCCCAAGCCGAGGTGCACCGCCTGAGAGGAACCGAAGTAAGTGTCGAAAGCTTCGTTCAACAGGGCATTCCCACCAGACTGCCGAATCGAATCATAGAGCGAAAAAGCCCGGCTGCTTTGCCCGTAGTTTGCCCAGCCGAGGCCTAATCGAGGGGCCCCGGAGTCCGCAGCAGAATTGACGGGACTCACCGTTAAGCCCGCGACGCAAAGTGCCGAAAAGACTCCCATGCTGCCCAGTCTCAAAAGTCGGAGCTTCATGACAGGATATCTTATCCTGTCGCTTGGCCTTACGGCAGCGTGCGGACGTTCCCAGATCTCCGAAAAGAACCGCGAGGCCCGGCAACGCCTTAACGAACGCGATTACGCTGGGGCCGTCGCAGCCCTGAGCGAAAAAGGCCCCCCGCTGGACCAAGAAGGCCTGCATTTGTTGGCCCAAAGCGAACTGGGCTTAGGCGGCTTTGAACTGCTAGTGGCGGTGCGCGAAGCCCTCTCGGAACAGAACTTGGATGTCGAATCACACAACTGGTTAAAGACGGACAAGTGCCCGCCTGGAAAAATCGACACCAAGGTGTCGGGCAAGGTTCCGGCGGTTTGTATTCTCAAACGTCTCGAGGCGCTCGTGAGCTCGCTTCACGGACCGCAGGCAGAAAGATCACGCCACTTGCTGCGCGCTCACGAGCTGTACAAAAAACACTTCGCGGACATCGACGCGCAAAGCGCCGACCTCAACTTCGAAGTCAGCGTGAGCGCCGCCTTAGCGGCACTCATCCACTGGAAGTCGGTTCAGGATCCCTCGTTCCACCAGCGCGCCATGGACTATGGAAGCTCCTCGGAGGAGGCGCGCATCACCTTCGAGAACGATCTCATTCACCACATCAAAGCCTTCTTGACCGCTACCTCCTTCGGCCTGCGCTCGTTGCGCGGCTCCTACAGCAAAGTCGCGCAACTCTTGAAAGCACAAGACGGCCGCACACTCTTGAGCATCCATGGCGTGGCGCTCGTGATGAGCCCTACGATGGGCCCCGACGACCTCCAGAAATTCGTGTTGGATCTAGCCTTGTCGGTGAACGCGCAGTTCCAGCGCTCCACCCAAGACGCGGCCCAGAAGGCCCTCGAGGCACTGGTCCAAGTATCCACGGGTTCCGACCTCGATCACGTCTGGTCGGCGCTCGAACCTCACCAAGCGCGCGTGATCTCGGTGGCCGGCGGTTTCGCTGCCCGCTTTCTCCCGACCCTGTCCACGCTCGTGCTCGGGCGCAATCCCTTCGAAGGCCGCCAATACAAATCGCTGATGGACACCCAAGCCTTTCCCAAGCATCCGCTCACCAAGCTCGGCCGTGCTCTCCAACAAGCCTGGCATCAGGAATCGAGCTTGCCCGTTCGCCACTGGTCCGAACAAAGCGCGGCTTGGATAAGAGCGGGAGAGAAACTGGCAGCTCGCTCGGAGCAACTCGTGAGTCGGAGCCAAACTCCGGTCATCGCCGAGCCGCTAACCGGAATGAGCGTGGGCTACACGAACAGTCCGCACTTCCGATTGCCCACGGAGGAGGCACTCGCACAACCGGCCGCCACCTACGCGTGGCTCAAAGCCGCCTACGTCGACTGGAGTGTCTGGAGCCTTGAACAGGCTCAAGCGAGCCAGGAAGAACCCTTGGTCCTATGGCTTCAGGATCTGGCGCTGTTCTGGGCCGATTTCCAAATCTGGCACGAAGGCGAAGTGCCACCCGAAAGAAGTCCGGCTCGGGCCGCGCCGCCAATTAAAGCTTCTCGCCGAGCAAACCCTTCTTGAGTTCCGAGTTCGGGGGATTGGGTCCGAGCCAGATGGACAGGAGCGCGCGGGCAAAATCCGCGCCCGGAATTTCGGGTTTCACTTCGCCCTTAACTTCCACGGTGACGCCTGAGGGGCGGAAGAGGAACGACATCGTGTCGCCCACCTTCATGTCCACCATGCCTGCGTTGAGCTGCGCGAGTTTGGCCTGGAAGGGCGCGCAGTCGCCGCCGCAGTTCTCTTTCTTATCCAAACCTTCGGACCATGCGTCGCGAATTTTTCCGGCCTCCACTTCGCGCACGAATTTGAGATCGAGTTTCTTGCTGCCGGACGAGGCCAGGATCGCCGCGCCGTCGTTCGACTTGGCGTCGACGTAGAGTCCGGCCACGTAGACCTTCACTTTAAAGACCGTGGCCTTGCGCGGGCCCAGGCCGTTTAACTGCAGCGGCTTGCCGTCCACGCTCACGGAGTCGGGCATCGCCACGCCGTAGAGCTCGGCGGCCCGAACTGGGAGCGAAGCCAAAGAAACAATCAACGCGGCCAAGAGAGATATTTTCATTCCGAAATTCTACCCGATACCGAGGCCATCCCAAGTCGCGGCGCGGAATGTCGAATTTAGTTCTTCAGAAGAGGCCGGTGCGTCGAAGCAGCAAAAAAGCCAGGCCGGCCGGCACGAGGTAGCGAATGGAGAGCCGCCAGATCAAAAACAAGGGATCGAGCAAAAGTCCCCGACCAAAGAGACTCTGTTGGGCCTTGAGCGGCATGCGCCAGCCCACCGCCCAGGCGATCGCGCCGGCACTCAGGGGGAGCAGAATTCCCGATCCAAGCATGTCGAGCCAGGCCTCGAGACCCGGAACCAACGGCAGGGCCAGCAGGCACAAGCCTAAGACGTAGACATGCAGCACCGCTTTTCGGCGCGTCCAGGAGAGTTCACGCTCCAGGGCAAAGACCGCCACCTCGAACAAAGAGAGGAACGCGGCCGTACCCGCGGCGAGCAACGAGAGGAAAAGCAGCCCCGTCATGGCGGGTCCGCCCTCTTTGTTCACAAAAATCTGCGGCAACCAGTCGAGCAAAAGCTGCGCGGAACTCTGTCGACTCGCCAGCGCGACATCCGTCCCTACCGCTCCCAAGGCGATGGGCGACACGCAAAGGAGACTGGCCATCGACGCCAGCAGATCTCCCAACAAGATCCAGCCGGCGGTCCTCAGGATCCGACCCGCACGATCCCCATCAGCGCCCTCTTCGCGGACAGGCTTGAGCGAGGCGTAATACAGGAAGGTATACAGAATGCCAAAACCAGCCGAGAGAGAGAAAAGACTGAGGGCCAGGTTGTCGGTAAGAACCGCCCGATCGATCGCGGTCGAGTCCCAGTAGAGCAATCGCCGCAGGCCGTGCGTCCCCCACCCCTGCAGCACCCAAATGGCGAGGAAGGCCCATCCCGAGAACGCCACAACGAGACTTGTGCGCATCGCGCGCGCCAACTTGCGCACGGGCCCGCTCGCAATCCAAGCGATGAGTGAGAGCAGCGCCGCTCCCCCTCCGTAACTGGCCCAGCGTCCAGCACCTCGCGTGAGCTGTTCGCGATAGGCCGGCACGGGATAACCGCTCTCGGTCATCCAACGCACGCCGAGCAGGAGGAGTCGCCCCATCTCCAGCAGATAGGTGGAGGCCACGAAGGCAATCGCGAAGTACGCGATGCTGCCGAGCCAGGCGGTCCCAGGGCCCGTCACGGCCCATGCCTTCGCGTAGGGACGAAGCAACCAACGACTCCACAGAAACTCCGCTACGACGAGCGGAGCACCTAGCAGAAAAAGACAAAGCACGTGCAGCAGCACGACCTTCACGCCACCCGAGTAGAGAACAAGCGAGGGCAGGACCAGAAAATTTCCGATGCCCACGGCAGAGCCCACGGCCAGTGGAACAAGGTCGCTCCGCTGATAGAGACTCCACGGAGTGGGCTTCTTTAGCTGCACCGCGAACTCCGGCGGATAGCTGGCAACCAAAGACTCATTTGGTCACGCGGTCTTGAAATGCAGGCGGATCGGTGTGCCCTCGAAACCAAATTCTTTTCGCAGCGTATTCGTAACGAAGCGGCGGAACGAAAAGTGAACGGCGCTGCCGGGCATATTCGAAAAGAGAACGAACTCCGGTGGATCCACCGAAACCTGCGAAAGATAATAGAACTTCGCGGGCTTTCCCTTGGGTCCGATCGGATGGTGATGCAGACGCAGCTTCGCCTCAAATATCTGGTTTAGACGCGAGGTCTGCACGCGGCTTTGCCGGGTCTCCAGCACCTTGCCAATGGTGCGCACGAGTTCCGGGACACCCTTCCCGGTGAGCGCGGAAATAGTGACCTTGGGCACCCACTGCAGGAAATCCAGCTTGAGATCCTTCGTACGGTCGAGCTTCGAGACCATGTCTTCGGTCTGGTCGCCTCGCATTTTGTCGGTTTTGTTGAAGGCAAGTACCACGCTGAGACCGAAATCCACGGCCATGCCGGCGATCGCGGAGTCCAGATCGGTCACGCCCTCGGTAGAATCGATCAACACCACGGCAACGCTCGCGCGGCGTGCGGCATCCTTTAGTTTTTCGCGGGTAACCCATTCCACTCCACGCTCAAGGCGACCGGGGCGCCGCATGCCGGCGGTGTCGGCCAATCGCCACGTGAAGCCGTGACGCTTGTACTCGGTTTCGATCACGTCGCGCGTAGTACCAGCGACCTCAGAAACCACATGGCGCTCTTCGCCGAGAATACTGTTGAGGAGAGTGGACTTGCCCACGTTGGGGCGACCCAGCACCATCACCCGCGGAAACTCCTCCTTCTCGGGAGTCAGGATCGAGGGATCTACGGGCACGGGTTCCAAATAAGCATGCAACGCATCCCAGAGATCCAGGATCCCTTCGCCGTGCTCGGCCGAGAGCGAGACCAAGTGATCGAATCCCAGCGAGAAGTACGAGCCTTCCGAGAAGTCGTGCGAGTCGCGCTTGTTGCACACGACCCAGATCGGCTTGTTGTCGATGTTCTTTTGACGACGCAGCCAACGGGCCACTTCGAACTCTTCGACGCCCGCTTCGCGAGTGCCGTCCACGACGAAGAGAATCACGTCGGACTGCTCCACAGCCAGAGCCGCCGCCCGTTCGATTTCGGCGCCGAGTGGATGGGAGAGGGCCTGCGGACCCACCCCACCCGTGTCCACGAGATCGATGATCCCGAGAGGAGAATCGGTGAGACGCATTTCATGACGGTCCACCGTCACGCCCGGGCGATCGCAGACGATCGCGGAACGTGTTTTCGTGAGGCGGTTAAAGAGGGTGGATTTGCCAACGTTTGTGGGACCCACGAGCGCAATCTTGGGGAACTCGTTCTGGACAGGCTTGCTGGCCTTGGTGATCGTTTTACTTGCCATGACCATAGCCCAATTCTGCGAGTTGTTTGGGCACGCTGTGCCAGTTCTCGACCACCTTCACGAGCAGGCGCAAGACGAGCCCCTCGCCGGTGATCTCTTTGTAGCGTTCTCGTACCCGGTGGTTGATCTCCCGGATCATCGCGCCCTTGTTGCCCACCACAATGGGCTTGAGGCTCTTCTTGCCGACCCAAATCGTGGCGTCGACTTCGGCCATCTTCTTTTTGCCTTCGGGTTCCAAAAAGCGAATGATGGAGCAGTCGGACTCGTAAGGAACTTCCTCGTAGCACAGCTGGAAGATCGCTTCGCGCACGAGATTAGCCACCAACTGACGCTCGCTCAGGTCCGTCCAATCGTCCTCGGAATATGCGGGCTCCCCCAAGGGAGCAGCGTCTTTGAGAATCTTGATCAGCGCATCCACGTTCGATTTCGAATGCTCCCCGCCAAAGGTGGCGGCCACGGGCACGATGTCCGCAAACTCAGGGAGGAGTTTGGCGGCTCGTTGGATGAGTGGCAAAAGTTCGAGCTTCGGCGTGAGGTCGGCCTTCGAGAGCACAAGCACCCAGCGCGGCCCTTTCACGGCGCTCTTGCCTTTGCTCGCCGGAGCATCCCCCAGCGCCTTGAGCTGCTTGCGCAGCCACCCGAGCGCTTTGTCGGTTCCTTGTTTTTCGAGCTCGAAATCGCGCAGATCTTTGTCGAAAGTGCGGCTGTCGGCCACCCACACCACGATGTCCACGTCGGTGATGGCTTCTTCCACCGACATCAACATGGCCCGCTCCAAGGGTTGCCCCTTCTTGAGGTTCACTCCCGGGGTGTCGATCAGCACGAGCTGGCCCTTCCACGTTTTGCGCGTACCCTTGCCTTCTTCGATCTGCACGATTCCACGAATGTTGTGACGGGTAGTTTGGGGACGGTTCGAAGTGGCGGAAACCGCCACATCCAAAAGGGCATTCAGCAACGTGCTCTTGCCCGCGTTCGGGCGCCCCAACAAAGCCACCGTGCCACAGCGGAAGTCTTTGGCGATTTTCGGCGCCGGGGTTTTTACGGTGGGAGATTTGTCGGAACTCATCTTTTCTTTCCTTTGGCGCCCTTGGTTTTGGCGCGGGGGCTTTTCTTTTTGAGGCCCAGGCCCGTGAGATGGGCGAGGAGCTTTTCTTCACTATCGGTCACGTCGAGCAAGCTATGGGCGGCCCGCTGCGTGGCTTCTTTTTTGGTGGCGCCATCGGCGCGCAAGACTTCCTTGCCCAAAATCAACAGAGCCATCGTAAAGCGCCGTTGGTGATCGGGGCCCACGGATCCCAGGCACTCGTAAGTAGGCGCGCCATAGCCAAGGCTCTGACAAAGTTCCTGAAGGCGGCTCTTGAAGTCACGCTGCAGGAGCGCCTCGAGCGAGCCGTCTTCCTGGGTTGTCGGCACGAGTCCCAAACGCAACACGCTGTTTTTGACCGCGGGCATTCCGCCGTCCACATAGAGTGCGGCGATGACGGCTTCCAATGTGTCGGCCAGCAACGAGTCCCGCTCGTGCCCACCGGACTGCCCCTCGCCCTTACCAAGGCGCACGGCTTTCCCAAGATCGAGCTCACGTGCGATCGAAGCCAGGGCACCTTCCGAAACGAGCTGGGAGCGCATCTTGGAGAGCTGCCCCTCGTCGGTCATCGGCGACATATCCATGATGAGCTCGGTTACGCAAAGATCGAGCACAGCGTCACCCAGAAACTCCAGGCGTTCGTTGTGAAACGAGTCTCCGAACTCGTGATGGTGGGACCGGTGGGTCAGGGCCTCGATGAGAAGTTCAGGTTTCCTGAACTTATAAGCGAGACCCTGTTCCACCGATTCCAACAGCGGGAGGAGGCCCGCCGTGTGCTGAGAGGCGCGGGTTGCGCCTCCCGTAATCGGTTTTTTCATGCGGCCTGCAAGATGCCCTGACGCGGGGCATCTTGCAAGGAGAACCTAGGGATTTCGTTACTTTGCGCCCGCCGCAGCGCCTGTCGCGGTCGGAGCCCGAGGACTCGGGTACTGAGCCGGCCCACGAGGCGGGTATGCGTAAAGATAGTCGCGAAGCGCGCTGATTTGCTTCTCCACGTCGTCCTTAAAGTAGCCCGAAACCGGCAAACGCGCGGCATTGGGGTCGTCTTCGTTGGACGACGGCCAAAGAGCCGGCATTCGAGTGCCGGGCATGATCTTGGCTGGATTGTGAAGCCAATCCGCTACCCACCCGGGTTGCAGACGCTTCGAGATGTTCTCGAAGTGCGGCGCCAGAGCCGACGGGTCGCCGCCCGGCTGCACGTGGACGTGGCAGGTGTAACAACCCAGTTCCTCGATCATCTTCTGAACTTCAGCCACCTCAGAAGCGTTGAGCTTGCTCGGCTTGGTGAAATCATAAGGATACGTGGCCTTATCCAGAGCAGCAAAATACTTGGTGATCTTGAGCGTGCGGTCTTCCGTCATGTGGAACTGCGGCATGCGGATACTGAGCCACGGACGAATATTCACGTCGGGATTGAGCAGATAAGCCTGCAGCCAATCGACTTGAGTCTTACGACCTTGGGTATTCAAGTTCGGGGGGCCGAGAGTCTGATCGTCGGGATAGTGCGCGAGCACTTCGCCAGCCTGCTGTTCGATGGCGTGACATCCGATGCAGTTTTGCTGCCGCGTGATGTTCTGACCTTCGATGATGTCTTCCCAACGACCCGTCACCGGGAACACCGCTTCTTTGTCGACGTTCGGATTCTCGTGTCCGATGATGATCGCGGTCAGGGCCGTGGCTTGCTCGGACGAGAAGCCAAAGTGCGGCATCTTTTGCTTGGCATCCCACGCGCGCTTCTTGCCGATATCCCAAATGCGGGGCGTGCGGATTTTGGTGAAAATCCATTCCGGACGTGACTTGTGATTGATCTGTACGTTCTCGAAGGCAAATTTGGAAACGTCTTTCGAGCCTTCCGTGCTTAACTCGGGGCCGGTCCAAGGAGCCTCTTCGAAGCCCTGGATGGCGTGGCAGGAATAGCAGCCGTAGTGCGTGACGAGCTTTTCTCCCAGGAAAAGTTTCTTGTCGTTGAGCGACATGGAGGCCAGTTTTGTGCGGGCTTCCTCGGGCGCTTGCACTTTTTCGAGGGTGTCCAAAATCATGCGATCACGCAGAACGTCGTCGCCGGCGGGGGCCTTGACGGCTTCGAAGGCCGGATTCCGACCTTGCAGCAGGTACTCGGCAAGGTCCGCAACCTCTTGGCTCGTCAGCTTCATCGAGGGCATCATCGTGCCTTCGTCGTAGTGCTTGGGATTATCGAGCCAGGACACGAGCCACTCACGGCTCAGCTTGGATCCAATCTGGTTCAGTTCGGGGCCGAAGTCCGGCAAACGCGGATCGCGGTAGCCGAGGGCCTTGGGGTCCGTGGGATTCACGCGCGGGAAGTCCGCGTGAGCATGACAGCCAAGGCAGCCCACTTCGCCGAGCACCTTTTTTCCCCGAGCCGCGTCGGCCTTGGTCGAAGCCGAGGCGAGCTTGAGCGGCTCATAGGGTGCGGACTTCGAAAGCACGAAATGGGTGATCGACTCCACTTCGACGGCGCTGCGAGCAAGGGATTCGGGATCCGAGTTGTTGTGAGTCTTCCAGAACGACGGCATGAGAGTGGTTGGACGGAAGCTCTTCGGATCCCAGAGCCACTTCTGGAACCATTCCGCGTTGACCTTGGAAGCGATCTTCTTAAGCGAGGGGGCGGGCTTCTTGGTCTTAGCAAGCCCTTCGAAATAACCCTGGAACTTGTGGCAGGTGTAACAGCCGTAACGCTCCACGAGGCGCATGCCCGTGTTGAAGGTGGGAGCATCGGTGAGCTGCATCTGCTGGGCGTGACACTGGATGCATTTCCCCTCCGTCATGGCCAACGGAATCATGGGCGTATTGACGTGATGGGAGCGGTGGTAGTGGTACTTCTCCTCCCACTCGGCTTGCTGTTTGGCATCGCGAGGGGTGTGCGCGGCCAGCGAGAAATCGACAGACTGAGGCACGCCCGCGTGACAGCCCGTGCATCCGACTTTTTCCATCGGGTGCTTGGATTGTGCGCCAACCATGAGGTTCAGCTTGGGGTGCGTCCTGAAGGGTTGAGGGAAATCCTCGAAACCCGCCTTGTCCGCCGTGGCGTGGCAAGTCATGCACCGATCCACCCGGGGCACTTTGTTGAAAAAGTAATCGTCTTTCAGATGCGGGAGAACGACCTGCTGGATCTTAACGGTGGGAGCCACGAAGTCCACGAGCGGCGCATTGCGCAGCAAGTTAGCAACGTTGGCGTCGTTGTTGAAAATGATCTTATTGAGACGGGTTTGCTCGATTTCGATCTTGTCGATCTGATCTTGATACTTTTTGCGGGTCGAAAGGAAATCTTTTTGCTGGGCTAAACCGGCATCCCGTGCGCGCTCGGCTGCGTCCGCCTTGGCCTTCAGTTCGGTAACCTCCTTGAAGCGCACGTCGAAGTCCTTGCGAAAACGAAGAGCTTCGTCGCGATGAAGTCCACCGATGGCGTGTTCCATCTGGTACTGGAGCGCGTCGAGTGCGGCCTTGGCGTTCTGGAAGTTCTGGTTGGCCACGTAGAACGCGTCCTGCCGCGCCTTCAGCATGTCCTCGACTTCGGATTCGATCGCGCGTTCCTGCCGGCGCAGGTCCTCGACCTGCTTGCGAAGCTCGGCCATCTTTTGGGGATCGACTCCCGCCTTGGCGACTTTGAGCTTGTACTCCGCCTGTGCCGCCTGGATGCGATTGGCCTGACGGTTGTAGTCCTTCCAAGGACGATCAAAATCTTCGATCACCGCCCAAATGATGGAGACGAGCAAAAAAATCGACGCGATCGCGAACCACTTGGAAAGGGTTCGTGTCTTGTAGACGGTTTCGGTGGAGGGAGTCTGCGCCATCTTCTTCGTCTCGTTCTCAGATGTTGAAGGAGTACTCGGGGATGGAGACGATGTACTTCATGCTGATCGACCAGCGCAGGTACATCTTCAGGGGAAGGGACATCATGAGGAGGAACAAGAAGCACATGAGGTTGTAGCGCACGAATCCCATTTTCTCATAGAAGTCCTTGAACTTCGTTTTGGCGAGAAGCGGAGGGAGGGCCACCATGTAAAGGCCTACTGCCAGCAGCCCCCACATCTCACGCACCAGGATGCTCTTGGGCAAACCTTGGCCCAGCACTTTCACCCACATCAGCTCGGAGAGGTTGACGTTGTTGGCGGCCACGACCTTGTGCGTATCCCAGGCTTCAAACGGTCCGAAGTAGTTCCAGCCCGGCCCCCGCATGAAAGTGCCCAGAAACACGAGGGCGATCCAAAGCACCACAAAGCCAAAACCAAAGATCCAGACCGCGAAGAAACGTTCCTTGATGGTGTAATAGCCGTTCCCCTTGGGGTTCACGTCGTAATACGGCAGCGCAATGAGCCCCACCAAGATGAGAGTAGGCAGCACCACGCCCGCCATCCACGGATCGTAGTAGACGAGCATTTCTTGGAGCCCAAGGAAGTACCAGGGCGCTTTGGCAATGGCCGGCGTGACGCCGGCGTTAGCGGGTTCTTCCAGAGGTGCCTTCAAGACGATGGCCCACATCACGAGGAAGGCCGTGAAGGCCACCATGCAAATGAGTTCCGAGTAAACGAGATCGGGCCATGTGTAGACTTTTTTGTCGGACTCCAGCTTCTCGAGGTTCGGCTTGCCTTCTTCAAGGAGTTGGTCGTTCTGGGCCGCGCGGTAAAAGGCAAGCCACAGGAAAAAGCCCACGCCGAGGGTCATCAGCCAAATGGGTACGTTGTCGGGCTTGGTGGCCTCGCGCCGGAAGTTCACGTCGGAGAAAGCAAAGGCCAAAAACGCCAAGGCCCCGAGCGCGAGAGTCTTGGCGAAGGCGGGCTTCGTCCAGGTGCGGTAGTGCTTCATCGCGAGCCACCACACCACGACCGCCGAGGTGAAATAGATCACCGGGTTCGCAAGGAAGTTGATGAAGTGCTTGATGGCGACGAGCAGCGATTCCACTTTTTCTATACCCCTTCGATCAAAGCGGACCCGAAATGCCGCCGTCCTTACGAACGCGCCAGAAGTGCAAAGCAATCAAGATAGTGACGACGAACGGAATAGCGATGCAGTGAAGGACGTAAAAGCGCAGCAACGTGGCTTCGCCGATAAAGCGTCCCGCGAGGAGCCCGAACTTCGCGTCGTTCCCGCTGTGAACAAGCGGGATGTCGCCAATCTTAAGCAACATCGTCCCGGGGCCTTCGACCCCGGCGAGCGGAGTGGCGGCGCCCATGTTTGCTCCGACCGTGATGGCCCAGATGGCCAACTGATCCCAAGGCAGCAGATAGCCCGTGAACGACAAGAGCATCGTGAGAACCAGCAAGATCACGCCCACGCCCCAGTTAAACTCCCGCGGCGGCTTGTACGAGCCCGTCATGAAGACACGGAACATGTGCAACCATACGGTGATCACCATGGCATGCGCGCCCCAGCGGTGAATTTCGCGGAGGATGCCCAAGGGCACGTGCTCGCGAAGGGCGATGATGTCGTTGTACGCGAACTCGAGTGTCGGGCGGTAATAGAACATCAGAAGAATGCCGGTGATCGATTCCACCAGAAAGATGAAGAACGTGAGTCCACCCATGCACCAAGTGAAGCTCATGCGCACGCCCGACTTGCGAGTCTTCACGGGGTGAAGATGCAAGAAAACGTTCGAAAGCACGGCAAGCGACTGGTCGCGCGGGTTGTCGGGCAAGTTGTGCCGGAAGATGGACTTCCAGACTTGCGTCTGACGGACTTGATCCCAGAATGTGCGAAGCGGATTGGCCAAGTTTCGTTCTCTCCTCAAGCCTTAAGCAGGAAGTCGGGGTCGTTCCATTGGGTGGCGAAGCGAATTGCCTTCGATTTGTCGATTTTGATGGAACCCGTTTCGTCCACGCTGATGGCGAAACGCTCCAAGGGCCGGGGGGCAGGTCCTTCGAAGTGCAAACCCGACATCCGGTAACCGCTTCCGTGGCAGGGACACTTGAACTTGTTCTCGCTCGCAAGCCAGTTCGGCGTGCAGCCGAGGTGAGTACAGACCGTCGACAAAGCGAAGATTCCGTCGGTGGACTTCACGATCCAAACGGACTGGGTGTCCTTGAAGCGCTCGTCCACGCCGGGGGCAAAGTCCGCTGGTGGACCCGCTCGAAAGGCGGAAGGTTTTTCGAAGAGAACGTTCGGAAACAAGAAACGCCCGACAAGCGTGGCAAAGGCGCCCGCGGCAACCGAGAAGGTGATCCAACCTATCCAGAACCACGAAAAGAATTCGCGGCGGGTGACTCCATTTTCCAGAGCGCCCTCGGGATCTTTCGCCATGATCGGTGCTTCCTCGCAATGCTTTCTCTAAAATGCTTCACTCAAGAGGCGTTTGCACAAGCAGTTTATGCCGGCCGAATTAATCATCAAGCCGGGTTTAAGTCATTATGACGACAAGGCTATTTTACAAACGCGAAGCGTCAATCGAGGGCCGTCAGGGCGAGGCTCCGAACCTTGACGCTCGGGTGCGACTTGGCAAGGCTTTCCAGGCGCACGCGGAGCTCGGCATCCTTGAGCTGGACAGCCGCCCGCAGGGCCGCCGCGTAGACCTCCAGCCGAAAGGCGTCCACAATGGGCCCTTTCCCAGAGCCTGCAGACTCCATCTCCTCGAACAACGCCACGACCACCGGACGACTTTCCGCCCTCCCCTTTTCGGCCAACGCAAAGGCCGCATTCCATCGCACGTCGAGGGTCGCATCCTGCAGCAAAGCCACCAGCGCCGCCAAATCGAGCGCCTCCGTGGAAGCGCCCAAGGCAATCGCCGCGGCCTTCCGCACAGAGGGATCAACGGACTTTGCGGAGCGACCCGCAACCGCCGGGCAGGGTTGCTTCAATCGCCGCAAGGCAAGGAGCGTGTGCACCTGTGCTTCCAAAGCAAGCTCAGGCGGAAGTGTCTCCAAAAACGAACACAATCGGGCGGCAACCTCAGCGCTCTCCGAATGCCCCAAGATCGAAGCCACCGCAGCCAAGCGCATGAGGTCTGCGTCCTCGGCGAGCTCTCCTGCAAACTCCGATGCGAGGCGGGCGGCCTCGGTAGCCGTGGGGCGCCAACGCCCAAGCACCGCCTCGTCGCGCTTGGCCTCTACCTCCTGAAGGGTCCGGGCCCATTCGATCGCGGCGGCCCGACGCACGTCGGCCCGACCGTCGATGCTTCGGCGGAAAAGCTCGCGCGCGTCCGAAGGGTCGAAGGCTGCCCATCCGAAGGCCCAGCTCACCGCAAAGCCTGTGAGCACCGTCAGAAGGGCCAAACCCAGTGCCCAGCTCAGTGAGGTGCGCCAACCCAGAGCGCGGGTGGCTTTACGGACCTCCGGAAGTTCCATCAAGGGGGACGTCAGACCTTCGGAAGAGGATTGTCGTCCTTGAAGCTGAGGTAGTTGTACATAAGCTTATCGCGATCGTACTTGGAGTATTCGAACTCGGGGGTGTGCACGATCGATTCCGTCGGACAGACTTCGGTGCAAAGGCCGCAGAAGCAACAAAGCGCCTCGTCGATCTCGAAGCGCAGAAGCTTAAGCTTTTTCGGCTTGCTTCCGAAGGCCGCGGGCGTGCGTTCGTCGGGATTTTCCTCGGGTGTTTTTTTGCGGCTGTCGATCGTGATGCATTCGACCGGACAGATCACCGCGCACTGATTGCAAGCGATGCAACCTTCGACATGATTGAACAGGCGATTCCGCGAATGCAGCGGAATGTTGTCTTTGACTTCGGGGTAGCTGACGGTCACGGGACCCGCGCCGTACTCGTAACCGCCGAGCTGCTTGCGCAGACCATTGACCTTAAGGAAGGTGCGCATCGTGATGCCCATGCCCTTGGACACGGAAACAACGGCCTCACGGATGTTCTGGAAGTACTGCTTGAACTCGGAAATCGGTTGTTGGCCGCTCATCTGTCCACCTCACCCATCACAAAATCCAAGCTGCCGATGAACGCCACGATATCCGCGAGCATCATACCGCTCGTCAGCTCGTCGAAGCACGAGATCGAAATAAAGCCCGGCGATTTCACCTTCACGCGATACGGCTTCTTGGAGCCGTCAGCGACGATGTAATAGCCCAAGTTGCCCCGAGGACACTCGGTTTCCATATAGACTTCGCCGGTCGGCTTCACGGCCTTGGCGACTTTGGCCATCGTGTCGCCCGGTTGGATCTGCGCCAACGCCTGCTCGATGATCTTGATGGATTCGAACATTTCGCGAACACGGCAGTGATAGCGGTTCCAGCAATCGCCTACCTGGCCAACGTCGTTGGCCCCAACCACAGACTTGAAGTCGTACTTTTCGTAGCCGCTGTAGGGGCGCTCTTTGCGCAAGTCCCAGTTCACGCCGCTGCCGCGCAAATTCACGCCGCTCAGGCCATAGGCGATCGCCATCTCCGGCGAAATCATGCCCACATTAGCCGTGCGCTCCACGAAAATCTTGTTCCCAGAAAGGAGTTCATCGAACTCCTGAAGTTGCGGTTTGAAGTACCTGCAGAACTCTTTGATCTTGTCTTCCAGTCCTCGGCTGAGGTCGCGCAACACGCCCCCCGGACGGATATAATTATAGAGAAGGCGCGCGCCACTCAGCTCTTCGAAAATAGAGAGGATGTGCTCGCGATCGCGAAAGGCGTAGAGCATCGGCGTAAAGCCGCCGATATCGATGGAGTAAGTGCCCACGGCAAGCAAGTGGGAGGCGATGCGCTGCAGCTCCGAAACCACCACGCGAACGGCCTGCGCGCGCTCGGGGATCTGCACTTCGAGGAGCTTCTCGAGCGCCAAGCAGAAACCGAGTTCTTGGTTCATGGCGGCCACGTAATCGAGACGATCGCAGAACGGGAGGACTTGCAGATACTCCCGATTCTCCGCGTGCTTTTCGAAGCAACGGTGGAGGTAGCCCAAGTCGGGGTACGCGGCCTTGATGATTTCCCCGTCGGTGACGACTTCCACTCGCAACACGCCGTGGGTAGACGGGTGCTGAGGGCCCATGTTCAACAGGATTTCCTGCGTGCGGAACTCTTGCCCGGAGGCTTGCGGGGTTTCCATTAGAGGGGCACCTTCATCCCATTGTATTCTTCGGGGAAGACGTAATCTTTGCGGAGCGGGTGACCCACCCAATCCTCCGGAAGCAGCAAACGTTTGAGATAAGGGTGACCCGTGAAAACCACACCCGTCATGTCATAGCATTCGCGCTCGTACCAATTGGCGGCGCGGAAGATCCCCGAGGCCGTTGGCAACTGGCCGTGTTCCCGATCAACCACCGCCTTCACGTGAATCTGATGCCGATGAACAAAGGAATAGAGCGCGTAGAAAATCTCGATACGGCCCGGCTTGGCGGGGATCGCCGGGACGGCGGCCACGGGCGCCACGGCCGGAGCCGCATCGGTGGCGGGAGTTCCGGGACTGCCCGGTTTACCGGGAATTTCCGCGGTCGGAAGGAAATCTGTGGCCGAAATCACCTGCAGCATCGTGCATTGAAAACGCTCGTCGTCGCGCAGGAATTTGAGCACGTCGACGATGGTCGTGGGTTCCGCGACCAAGAAGGGGTCGCCTTTGTGCCCCTTCTCGACGGACTTCACACAATTGGCCCCGACACGAGTGCGCAGTGCCTCGGCCGTCTCGTCGATGGATTTCGGAACCGCTGTCCCGAGAAAAGAAGGAGTGGGCGGAACAGCCGCCGGAAGGAAGGTCATCTTGAGACCGCTCGGATGAGTCATTACCTTAAGATTTAACGGGGTTGTACCGAATTGACAAGCCGCCCCCAAGAACGCACGATCTTCGGGTGCCTCGCGTTAATCTTTCCCCCTTACAGCGTACCGGCAAGCTTGCCCGAATCGTAGCCACCACGTTGGCGAGCACCCGAAGGGCCGCCAAGATCGGATTCCGGTCGGGTGGACGCGTGGACCGCGACGGTATGGCGAAGGCGCACTTGATGTGGTCGGATTCGCTGATCGACATTCTTTCCATCGACTTGAAGATCGAGGGCGTGCCCGTGTGCACCGACCCCTGCCTCTTCCTTTCCAACCATATCAGCTACCTCGACATCGCCCTGATCATGCAGTTCGTGAATCGCGGTAACTTCGGCGTCTATGTGTCTAAATCTGAAGTAAAAGACTGGCCGATCTTCGGGCGAGCCACGACCGCGGGGGGCACGATCTACGTAGACCGCAAAGGCGACGGGTCGCGCAAGGCGCTGGCCGAAGCCATCCGCCGCTCCATTCGAGACCTCGGCCACAGCGTGGTGCTGTTTCCCGAGGGCACTTCGAGCTTGGAGGCCAAAGTCTTTAAACCAGGGCCCTTTCTCACTGCCCGAGATCACGACCTTCTGATTCAGCCCCTTTGCCTGCACTACCGCCCGCTGCGCGAGGCGGCTTTCATCGACGACGATTCGCTTGTCCCGCACCTCTGGAACTTAGTCGGACACCCCCACATTGAAGCCACCCTGGTGGCCCTTCCCCCGCGCAAGTACACCACGACCGACGTGGAAGCCGCGAGTGCGTCCACGCGCGAGGAGATTCTCACCGTCTTCCGCGAACTCGAAGCGCGTCCGCCGCGTCATCTGCCATAACGTGCCCGGAACTCGCTCGCCGGCCCGCATGCCGTGATCGATGCGACTCGCGGTCGAGAGTCTCTTTGCGCATGTTTGCAGATTTCTGGTCGATTTCAGGCAAAGAGTTGCGATGCCATGACGGATCTTCCGCTAAGGCTTCGGAGAAGATCTCTCATTACATGTCGCAAGGAGGCTACATGCTCGTGTCCCGGGTTCACGCTCTATTGCTTTCGCTTTTCTTTTTGAACTCCGTCTTTGCTCAGACTCAACCGGCCGACACCGGCTCCGCGCGCCGTGATGGACGCAGCCAGGGCGAGTCCGACGGACGCAGAGACGGCTACAGCCGAGGCCGCAGCGACGGCGATCGCGAAGGCCAGGCCCAGGGCTACCGCGACGGTTTTGCCCGCTGCGAAGCGATCGAGCGCCAACGAGCCTACGACTCCGGATATTCCGACGGCTCGAGCCGCGGCAACTGGGAAGGCGACAGCGAAGGGCGCCGCCGGGGCGACAACGATGGCCAAAGCCAGGGCCGCTCCGACGGCCAAGCCGATGGCGACCATCGCGCCGACAACGACGCCGAGGCCGCCGCCACTCCGCCCGGGCGCCAGCTGGGCCGGGAGCAAGCGGAAGCCTCGGACGCGCGCGAACAAGGCCGCGCCGACGGGATCGTGGCCGGAGATCGGGCCGCGCGCGCGCAAGCCCTCGCTTATGACTATCCGCTCGGCCATAGCGACTACAAAGCAGAGCGCTTTCGTGAGGCCATCGTGAACCGTGATGCCTTCTCGCAAATTGCGCCCGCGCCTCTCTTCGAGGAAGAGGTCCGCTTCGGAATCGCCCGCGCCCTCCAAGTTCCGCGCTTGGAAGCCGTCGCCGGCGCCCGCTGCAACTACCCCACCTCGGAAGAAAACAGTGCCTGCCAAGACGGCTACAACGACGGCTATCGCTCGGCCTATGATTCCGAATATCGCCATGCCTACCGTTCGGCCTATGACGGAGCGTTCCGCAGCGGCGCCGACCGCGGCTGCTACGACGCCCAATCGCGCAGCTACTCCGGCGATCGGGACCGCGGCTACAACGACGGCTACCGTGCCGCCTACGATCGTGCCTACCAGAGTGCGTATCGCCGAGCCTACGACGCGATCTACCCGTCAGCGTTCCGCCAGGCTTCGGACGAAACCTACCGCGCGGTCTACCGCAGCTACTACGACGCGCATTTCGAAGCCGCCCGGGCGGCAGCCTACCGCGCCCGCTACGATGCGCTCTACGAGGCCGCTTACGAGGCCGCGAAGGCCGAAAAGTACGCTGAGGTTTACCCGGGCTACGCCGCCCAGGAATACGCGCGCGGTCGGGCGGACGAAGCCGCCGACTTTGCGGCGCGCCCGGTACGCCTGCTCGAGTCTTCTCTGATTGAAACGATCCCGAACGGTGTGTATGAGCCCGGCGAAGCGATTCGCTTCCGGGTGCAGCTGCGCAACTTCGCCGACGCCGGCTTGCTCGGCCGCGACGTACGGGTGACCGTACGCGCCGCGGATGCCGCCAACACCGTGGTGGCCCAGGGCGAAGCGGTTTTGGCTCGCGACCTGCGCAACAAGAGCCTCACCGACGTGAGCGACCTGCTGGAAGTGCGTTTCAACGAGTCCGCCGCGGCGAAAGCCACGCACCTGCTCGTGGCGGCAAGCTACCAGGGCCGCGCCGTTGGCGAGATCCGACTGGACGTGACGCCGCAGTTCATGGTGGACGTGAAGCTCGCCGACGAGCCAGTCTTCCAAGAAGGTATGGAAACCGCCGTGCGCCTGCTCGTGCGTAACCGCTCCGAGACACCCACGAACCCGGGGCTCGGACTGCGCATCGCCTCGCCCTCGGAAAAACTCGAAATCCTGACCTCGGAAGTGAACGCGGGCGTCCTGGCCCCGGGTGCCTCCGGCGTCTTCGAGTTCCGCGTGATCGCGCACACCGGCGGCAATACGCTGCAGGTGCCGATCACCTTCGGAGCGATCCTCGGCGGCGGACGCCGCGTCGGATTGCTCGAGACCAACAAGGCCTACCCCGTGCGCAACGACTTCCGCGTGCTCCCCACCTCGGACCTCTCGACCTTGCGCAACAAGGGCGTCACCCGCGTCAGTTACAAGATCACGAACATCGGTTCGACCGACCAGTTCAAGGGCTTGCAGTTGAAGGTGTCGGTACTGGGCCCGAACCGCGACAAGTTCCAAGTGGTCGGCCCAAACCCGCAGTTCCTGCCCCCGATGGATCGAGGCATCGCCACGACCTTCGTGGTGCCCTTGCTCGCCAAAGAGAAGAACACGGGCGGCAAAGTGCAGATCGAGATCCAAGAAGACGGAAAAACCGTGGTCGTTCACCAGGCCGCGTTCTGATGGAACCGAACTAAGAAGGAATGTTGATCATGAAACTTACCCAACCCCTACATAACCTGGCCCGACTCTTCGTTGTCACCGCCTTCCTCGCGGCCTGCGTATCCATCCCGAGTGCCTACCGCGGCACGTATCTGGACCAAGAACACAACGTGGAACTCGTGCTCTCGATGGCCAAAGGCACGCTCGAGTTCAAGGACGAGGGCCGCATCCTGCAGGCGGGCACCGCGGACTACAGCTTCAAGGGCTTCACGAAGGCCATCAAGAAGGGCCGCCCAGGCATCTTCGCCCGGCCGAACGCCGCCGACAGCGACGAGCTGGATGTGTTCTGGGTGAAACCGAACTACGACACGCTTCAAGAGTCGAACGGCCTCATCTGGTTTGAGGCCGAGATCTTCTACACGCGGCTCGACAAGGACCTGCGCGCCAAGGTGCAGACCCTCAAAGCCGTGCACGCGCTTGGCGGCACCGTGATGCTCGACACCCCGACCGAGTCGGTGCAAGTGGGCTGGCCGGCTGGCCCCACGGAATACGCGCTGCAGCGAATCAGCGACAAGGCCAAGCACCCGAAGGTCGACGAGTAGTTCCAGAGTGAAACCGGGAACGCACCGCCTCGCCGGCGGAACCACGCGTTCCCGGAATTTTTTTTGCTGTCCCAGGCACCAAGGATGACTCATCCGCGGCCGGGCATTAATCGATTCCCTAGACATGGCACCCACCCCGAAGCACACCCACAAACTCGACCACATTTCGCTCGGTAAGATCGTCCAGATCCGGGAGCGTCTGCTCAAAACCCAAGCGGCGGGTACGAAGGTGTTTCGCTTTGAATCGGGCGATCCGGATTTTTCGCCCGCGAGCAGCGTGCTGAAAGCGATCTCCGATGCAGCGGCCGCTGGCAAAACCCACTACATCCCGAACAACGGTATCCCCGAGTTGCGCAAAGCGTTGGCCGAAAAGGTCGTCAAGAAAAACAAATTCGCCGCCGTAGCTGACGACATCTTCGTCACCAACGGCGCGATGCACGCCCTCTATGTGACCTTCTACTGCCTCTTGGAAGAAGGCGACGAAGTGATCGTGCCGGATCCGATGTGGACAGAAGTCGTGGAGAATATCCGCCTGGCCGGCGGCACCCCGGTGCCCGTGGTCTTGAAGGCCGCGGAAGATTTTGAGTACAGCCCCGCCGCGATTGAGGCCAAGATCACGCCGCGCACGAAGGCCATCTTCCTGAACACGCCCCACAACCCGACGGGCGCGTTGCTCTCCAAAGAAACACTGCAAAAGATTTTGGAGATCGCCAAGGCTCGCAACCTCTGGATCGTCTCCGACGAAGCCTATGAAGACGTGCTCTACGCGCCGTACGAGCACCACTCGATCGCGTCGATGGCCGGGGACTCCCAGCCTGATTGGGCCAAAAAGATCATCAGCATCTTCTCTTTCTCCAAGAGTCACGCGATGAGCGGTCTCCGCACCGGCTATATCGTCACGCGCGACCCCGTGCTCCAGGAGCGTCTGCCCAAGATCCTCCGCTGCACAATCAACGGCGTGAACTCGCTCGCGCAGTGGGCGGCGCTGGCCGCCGTGCAAGGCGATGGCTCGCACTTGGAGATGATGCGCAAGGAATACCGCGTGCGTCGCGACATTCAGTTCGAAGCCCTGCAAGGCATCCCGGGCCTGAAGCCTTTCTTGCCGCGCGGAAGCTTCTTTACCTGGGCCGAAACCACGCCCGAGCTTTACCAGCGACTGGGCGTGAAAGACGCCGACGGCTTGTCGAACAAGTTGGCCGAAGTCGGCATGGGCAGCTCGCCCGGCGACGCCTTTGGCTTGTCCTGCGCCGACGCGATTCGCTTCTCCTTTAGCTGCTCCACGCAAATGGTGCGCGAAGGCTCGTCCGTGTTGCGCAAGATTCTGCTGGGTTAGTCAGCGCCTGCGGTACTGGGGCTTATCACGAGCTCAGGCCCTGGCATTGTCAGGCTCCCCCGCTTCAGCTCCAAGCCTGCTTTTAGATTGTCCGCCTGGGCGAAGAAAACATCCCCCCGCGCCCACGTCAGGCGAACAACAGCCCATACCAAAGAAGCAAATGCAAGCCAGCTGAGCCAGGGCGGCGGCCTGAAGGATAGAGACAAGGCATCAACGACAAGTTTCGTTAGCAGGTCAGAAACACTCACTCGAACCTTCCCTGGTGTGAACAGCGAGGCGAGTTTCTTAAGATCTAGGTTTTGTCGTATCAAAGGCTCGTCTTAAAAACTAGGCCCCTCGCCGTCCGCCGCCCCATCCTCAACGCCCCTTGCCCGATACCGACCCGCCGCTTGAATCCGCCCCTCGCACACGAAAATAACATCGCTTATTTTTGGTTTGACCGCGCGGGGAATCTGCGATGATTTGGGTTCATGTCGAGAGCGGGAAAGGTGAATAGGAGCCGCGCCAAGCAGGCCGATCTGTTCCCCGCGCTCCTGAAGTCCGCCCGCGCGGGCTTTGGCGGCGCCGGCACCGACTGCGCCCACCCTACGAAGGCCCGCCCCTTCAGTCCGAGAGCCCCCCTCCATATCGTGATGCGCTCCGAGGTCGCGCGCGGGGAGTACTCGCTGCTGCGCCACGGACGCCGCGTGGAAAAGATTCTCGCGACCGAGGCCTCCCGCGTCGGCGGAAAACTGCACGATCTCGCCAACTCTGGGAACCACCTGCACTTCGTGGTGCAACTCCCCTCGCAGAGAGCCATGCGCCGCTTTATGCGCGCCTCCAGCGGGCTCGTCGCCCGTACGGTGCTGGGCGCCTATAAGGGCAGCCCCTCTTCCCTATTCAAGTTAAGAGCGAAGACCGCCGGGGCCGTACAGCCGGTCTCCCCAAGCAAGGCCTCGCGTTCCGCGACAAGCGCTAAAAACTCCACCCGCACCGTCCGCGACACCAATAGTCCCACCAAAACGGGCGACTCCGCCAAGCCCCGCTTCTGGGATGCGCGCCCCTACTCGCGCATCGTCAGCTGGGGCCGTGACTACAAGGGCCTGCAAAGGTATCTGCAATTCAATCGGAATGAGGGCGTGCTGCCCGGACAAACCCGCGCCGCCTCGCGCGCCATGATCGCCGCGATCGAGAAACTGGGCCTTGCGACCTTCGGCGCTGACCCGCCGACTCCGTCGTGATCGTCGACGCGGGTCATCTCGCCGCTCAGGTATCCGGCGCAATCGGGGCGGTGGCGCGGCCAATGCCACGGGAAGCTCCGGTGCTGAGGGCGACTTTTCCCTCTAACGACATGTCGAAGCTATACACCGCCCGCACGGGGCCGGATTCGAAGCTTGCCCCCCGCTTGGTCGGTAAACCGACATTCGGCCACCCAAGCGAGGGTGAAGAAAGCTTCACGCGCTTTTCACTCTGCGTGAACACTGGTACCTTGAGCAAAGACCGCACATCGTAGGCAGTCTCAACGGAGGTTCTTTATGGAATTACTTATGGACGGTTTCGTCTATCGCTGGCTTCACATCTGGTTTGGCATCATCTGGATCGGAATTCTTTACTACTTCAACTTCGTGCAAATGCCCTTCATGGGCGAGGCCGACACGGAAGCGCCCACAAAGTCGCGGGTGACTCGCTCGCTGCTTCCCCGCGCGCTCTGGTGGTTCCGCTGGGCCGCCCTCGCTACCTTCGTCACGGGAGCGATCCTTTTTTACATCAAGTACTGGGACGCCATGCTTCAGGGTGCGATGCTCAACAGCGGCGGCGGCCTGACGATCTTTGTCGGCGTCATCCTGGGCACGCTGATGTTCCTCAACGTCTGGGGCATCATCTGGCGCGCGCAAAAAGTCGTGATGAAGAACGCGCACAATGTGGCCGCGGGCCAACCGGCCGATCCCAAGGCCGCCACTTCGGCCGCTCGGGCCACGGTGGCCTCACGCACCAACACCCTTTTCTCCATCCCGATGCTCTTCTTCATGACGTCCTCGGCGCACTACCCCTACGTGGGCAACAAGGAATCCTCTTTGTTCTTCCCCGTACTGGGTGTCGTCATGTTGGTCATCGCGTTTTTTGAGTGGAACGCGATCGCCGGCAAGCTCATCGCCCCCCTCAAGACGGTCAAATCCGTGGTGATCTCGGGCTTTGTGCTGTGGGCCTTCCTTTACGCCGCAACGCGATTCGTTTCGACGCTGGGATAGGGCCCATTAGACCCCTGTCTTTTGAAACCCCGGTTAGGCTAAGCCTAGCCGGGGTTTTTCTTTTCCTGCTAGGCTGTTCCTCGATGAAACTCGATACTTCTGCGCAGGCGCCCGTCGTCACCAAGAAGCCCCGGACTTTTGAGGAGTTCGGAGTGAAGCGGGAAGATCCCTACTACTGGCTGCGCGAAAAAGAGAACCCGGAAGTCCGAAAAACGGTAGAGGCCGAGAACGCCTACTTTGAGGCCGTCATGAAGCCGGTCGCGGGCCTCCGCGAAAAGCTTTTTGAGGAAATGAAGTCCCGCCTGGAGCCCTCAGAAACCGCGGTGCCCCAGCGCATCGGCGAGTACTGGTACGGCTGGCGGATCCCCGAAGGTGCCCAGTATCAAGTTTGGTACCGGCAGCACCACACGCTCGAGGCACCGGAAGAAGTCTTCCTCGATCTCAACGAGCTCGCCAAAGGCCAAAGCTACATCAGCCTCGGGAGCTGGGAAGTGAGCCCCGACCAGCAGTGGCTCGCCTACTCGCTCGACTTTGATGGCAGCGAGCACCATCGCCTGGCCTTTAAGAAATTCTCCACCGGGGCCGTCTCGTCGGAAGAAATCCCGGACACCTCGCCCGGCATCGCGTGGGCCTCGGACAACCGCCACGTTTTCTATACGAAGCTCGATAAGAGCGATCGCCCGTACCAAATCTGGCGTCACGAATTGGGCCAGCGCCCGTCGCAAGACACGCTTGTGTACGAGGAAAAAGATCCGCGCTTCTTCATCTCGGTGGAGCGCACCAAGAACGGCAAGTTCTTGCTGATCGACATCCAAGCCAAGACCACCTCGGAAGTGCGCTACCTCGACGCGAATAAACCTACCTCTGAATGGAAGACGATCGAGCCCCGCCGGCACGGCGTGGAGTACGGCGTAGACTCCTGGGAAAATGACTTCGTCATCCTGACCAACGACCAAGTAAAGAACTTCCGCGTGGTCACCGCCCCGACGGCCGCGCCGCAGTCCGCCCATTGGCAGGAACTCTTCCGCGGTTCGCCGGATCTCTACCTACGCGACGTGGAGACCTTCCACGACCACTGGGCGCTCCTTGAGGCCCGCAAGGGTTTGCCCACGATCCGCGTCTATGAGCCCCGTACTAGGCGAGAACACCTGATCGAGTTCGAGGAGCCTACCTACACGGTAGCCCTCGGCTGGAACTTCGAGGACAACTCGAATTTGCTCCGCTTCCACTATTCTTCGCTGCGCTCACCCACGCAGGTTTTCGACTACGACATGAGCACGCGCGCCAAAACGCTGCGCAAAACCACAAAGGTGGGCGGGGGCTTTGATCCCGAGAACTACCGCACCGAGCGGATCTTTGTGAAATCTCCGGACGGCACCGAAGTGCCCGTTTCGCTACTGTACCGCAAAGAGATCAACCTCAAGCAGGGCGCGCCCGTCTACCTCTACGGCTACGGCTCCTACGGCCACGCGCTCTACGGCGGCTTCGGCTCCGTACGCCTGAGCCTCGTCGATCGCGGCTTCGTGTTTGCGATGGCCCACATCCGCGGGGGCGGCGAGCTGGGCCGCACCTGGTACGACGACGGCAAGTTCCTCCACAAGAAGAACACCTTCCTCGATTTCATCGCCGCGGCCGAAGGCTTAGTCGCCAAGGGCATCGCCAAGCCCGGCGAAATCGCTATCCATGGCGGCAGTGCGGGCGGCATGCTGGTGGGCGCCTGCATGAACATGCGGCCCGAGCTATTCCGCGCAGCGGTGGGCGAAGTGCCCTTTGTGGACGTGATCAACACGATGCTCGACGACACACTGCCGCTGACACCCACGGAATACGACGAGTGGGGCAATCCCAAGGACAAAGCCTATTACGACTACATGAAGAGCTACTCGCCTTACGACAACGTGGAGCGCAAAGCCTATCCCCAAGTGCTGCTCACGGCGGGCTGGAACGACCCGCGGGTCACTTACTGGGAGCCCGCGAAGATGGCCGCGAAACTGCGCGAGTACCGCACCGACCAGGGCTTTACTCTTTTGTACACGAACCTGGGCGCGGGCCACGGCGGCGCCTCGGGCCGCTTCGACTCGCTCAAAGAAGACGCCATCATCCACGCCTTCCTCTTGGCTACCTTCGGCAAAGCGGAGTAGTTCGACCGTGCGCAGCTTTATCGACAAACGCATCTTGCTCACCGGCGGAGCCAAAGGCTTAGGGGCAGAACTCGGACGCCTCCTCGCCGCCGATGGTGCGCGCCTGCTCCTGGTAGACCTCGACCGCGAGGGTTTGGAGTCTACTGCTCAGGAACTTCGTGGCCTCGGTGCGGAGGTCGTGACCAGCGTGGAAGACATCACCGCGGTGGGTGCGCCCGAAAAACTCGCGCGCTTAGCCCAGGAGCATTTCCAGGGCCTCGACGTGCTGGTGAACAACGCCGGCGTGGTTTTCGGAGGCGCACTGGAAGATATCTCCGAGGAGAAACATCGCCTCACCTACGCGGTGAACATGCTCGCGCCGGTGTTGCTGACCCGAGCCTGCCTGCCGCTGCTCCTGCGCGAGCGCGAAGCCCTGATCGTGACGCTCTCGAGTGCCACGGGCCTCATCGGTTTTCCCTTTGGGACAACCTACGCTTCGTCGAAGTGGGGCCTCACCGGATTTTTCGAATCCCTACGCCAAGAACTCCGTGAGCGCAGCCAATCGAGTGTGCAGATTAAAATCATCTGTCCGAGTTACATCGACACGGGCATGTTCCGCGGCGTGAAAGCTCCGCGCTTGCTCCCGCTCCTGCAGCCCTCGGCCTTAGCCCGCAAAATTCACCGCCATATCCGCGGGGGCCGCGTGTACTTGCTCGAGCCCTTTTTCATGAAGACCGTGCCGATGCTCAAGGGATTCTTGCCCCTCTGGGCGCAGGATCTGATCCTGCGCTGGATGCGCGTGCAGGAAGGCATGAAGACCTGGAAGGGTCGCTGAGCGAGCCTTAGCGCTTCTGCATTTTGAGCTTAGCGGATCCGAAGACCTTTACCGCACCGTTTTGATCCACGGCCGCGAAGACGAAATTATCGCCCTTCTTTTCTTCGGGGGCCGCGACCGGCTTCTCGAGCAATTCTCCGAGAAACTTCGCAAAGCCTTTGGCGCCACCGAGTTTCTTGAGGTCTTCGCCTGTCGACACCATGACCGCGTAGGTGTTGCCACTGCCGTCGGCAATCAGTTTGGAAAAGTTGTTGTTGAGGACAAGCTTGGTCTCGACCTTTTCGCCATCCTTGTTGATGAGAGTCAGATCGCGATTGCCGCCGAAATCCAGGGAGTCGCCCGTGGGCTCGCCCCAGCCGCTAATTTCCACGGAGTATCCACCCACGTTCGCCGTCATCAACACCGGCACGATGGAAGCGATCTTACGGTGGCCCTTGAAGACCTGCGCGGAATCAACGGCTGCTTTGGCCGGGGCCGAAGCGAGCAAGAATGAGACGGCAAAAGCGGAAAGAATGCGCGGATCCATAAGGCCCCCTTTTTTGGAACATTTTCCCTGAGTATAGGCCACTCGAGGATAAGACCTAGCCGCAGTGCATACGAGGGCCCTCTCCCCCCTGGTCTCCCCATGCAGGTACTGAATAGTCTAAATTTTAGACACCCGGGGCGCGTATTGATCTCGCTCCCGATATGCGAAACCAGGTATTTCCTCGGTCATGATTCGTTTCGCAAAACCCGTCACTTTCTCCACCGTGCTCTCGTCACTGGCGCTCGTCGGAGCCTGTTCGGACCGACCAGTCACACCCGTGACACGCGCGAACAACCAGGAGCCGACGGTCGTCAAGCAACTCGACACACCCGTGGCGCCGCCGGAAGGCGTAAAGCCCACGGCGGGGGATAAAACGCACCGCTCGGCAGGCGCCGTCGTCTCGGAAGTCACGTTCGACAAGGCGCAGATCCTTAACCGGACGTTCTTGTACGGATCCGACCTTCAGTACTCGGCCGTGGGCGACAAAGACCTGGAACTTACGCTTCAGGCGATGGCCGTCGGGCATTGGCCAGCGCGCTTCCGCATCATCGGCGATCGTCTGCAGCTCTCCGCGGACCAAAGCTCGCAGTTTGAATCCGACATCAACCACCCGGAACGCCTGATCCACGAGTTCCAGGTGGTGCGCCAAGACGACCAAACCGTGACCGTGGCCATCACTCGCGCCTCGCCCACCCTGGCGCCGACCCTGGACAACTCCAAGGCTCCCAAGGAACGCGCTTCGTGGGTGCGGTCCGTGAACTACGTAGCGCAAGGCAACTATCTCATGATCGAATCCAGCATCGAAGCCGCCGACGGCTCGATCGCCGAGTTCATGGAAAGCGTCTTCCCGCGCGAAACCCTCGTGGCCGGCGCCGACAAGGTGATCTTCGCGGATGCCGAACTCGAACCCATGGCCGAGCGCTTCCGCTTCTTGGACGCCGGTTCCTTCTTCCTGCCAGTCCCGGGCGAAGGTCGCATCAAAACCAAGGCCGCCAACCGCTTCAACACGAAACCTGGTCAGACCATCGACTGGTACGTAACCTCGAATATTCCCGACCAGTACCTTCCGGAAGTCCGCATGGGCATCGAAGGCTGGAACCGTTACTTCCAATCCATGTGGAAGCAGGATGGGATGCGCTTCAAGGGCAAACTCCCGACCGACGTCAAGATTGGCGACCCCCGCTTCAACGTCGTCAACTGGGATAGCGTGGCGCAAGCGGGCGCCGCCTATGAATCGCAAGCTTCGGATCCCGAGACCGGCCTACAGTCCCATTCGCTCATTTACTTGCCCCTCGCCTGGGTGAACATCGGTGCCGACTACTGGAAGAACGGCGGACTCTCGGAGGCTGGCGAAACCGCCGCCGCACGCGTAGCCAAGGCCATCGAAGGGCGCGAGATCCTGGGACGCAAACTCAAGGTGGCGTGCCTGGAAGACGCTGCACAGAAAATTTCGATCGAGGCCGCACAGAAACCAGACGAGTTCGCCCGAGAACTTCTCAAAGGAGTACTGCTCCACGAAGTGGGCCACGCTCTCGGCCTAGCCCACAACTTCAAAGGCTCGCTTTCGTGGAACGCGGACGATAGTAAAACCGCGTTCACGACTTCGATCATGGATTACAATCAGTACCACATCGAACGCGCCGCTTTCGAAAGCGTCTCGTCCGAGAAGGGCCCCCTTCTCGAATACGATCGCCAGATTCTTTCGGTGCTTTACAATGGCGGCAAGGACGTCGCAGCCACTGACGCCGTGTTGCCGACTTGTAACGACGACGAAGCCGATAGCTTCGACGACGGAGTGGACCCCCTGTGCATTCGCTACGACTCGGGGACCGACCCGCTTAAGCAGCTCGTGAAGACCCGCGCTCTCATTGAGGACGCAGATGCCCGCCTCGGCGCCACCACGAGTCTGCCGAAGGCTCTTGAACGCGCCCAAGCCGTGCTGGGCGACGCATCCACCGTGACCGACATCGAAGTGGCCACCAAGACCCTGAGCAAAGTAAGCACGCTTTCGACCGGACTCGTGAACTTCTACGTTTCTTCCGGCGCCCAGAGCCTGAACTACATGACTCGCGCCAACCTGAAGTCGCTCTATGTCTTTAAGCAGGATGCTCTGCCGTCCGAGTTTTCCGAAGACGAGATGCAAAAGACGGCCCTTGCCGGCTTCCAATACATCGCGTCCCTGGAAACGCTCCCCGAGGCCACGCGCGCAGCGCTCGCCAAGATTCAAGCGGCCGCTCAGGCCTGGCTAATCGCCACTCCGGCCTACGTGGGGCTGACCGCAGACAAGCAAGCGAAAGTTTTGGAGTCGGTCACGAAGAGCTTCGGCTCGCTGACGGGATCGGTCGAAGCCGGTCTCCTGAGCCGTCTGCGCGGTCGCGTGCTCGGGTCGATCCTGCGCCACGAGGGCTCGCCGTTTGCCATGATCCGAAACGCCGAAGGCACCGTGGACTACGAGAAGGCCGTACTGGAAATCCTGGAGAAGGGCATCGCCTCCCCGCTAAAGAGCGGACAAGCCCGCCCCTTTGCGGAACGCGCTTCCCTCGTGCCGGCTCTCAAGAGCTTTGAGTCCCTCGCCGAGGGCAAAGAAGCAATTGAGCGTGTGCAAGCGGTTCTGCGCGGCGAAGCGAGCGCGGCCACCTCGGCCCGCGCACGGGATCAGATTCGTGAGTTGATGAAGGCACTCGCAGCGCCCGGGGCAAAGGAATAAGTCCCCCTCGGGAGTACGCACTCTGATCTCAAAAGCGGCTAATGAGCTCCGGGAGGAGCCAGCCGAGCGTTCAACGCTTGCGCGTCCTCCCTGTGGCCGAGTTTCCCGTAATACTCGGCCAATTGCTCAACGCGCTTCTGCTCTATCGCCAAGAGACTGCGGTAATAGGCGGCACTCTCCTTGCCATCGGGCAAACGGTCGTAAGTAGCGACGGCTAGACGCAAGACTCCGGCGTCACCGGGCGCCGACTCCAAATACTTTGCCAACCAAGGAGCGGCCGAAGCAAAGTCACCCCGACCCCAGGCAATCTCGCCGATAAGCTTTTCGGAAAACGCGCCGCAAATCTTGGCCAGGCGTTCGGCATCGTTCCAGGTGAGAAGAGCTTCCTTCGTACGCGCCCACTGCTTGGCCGTGCGCAGCCGAGCATGTTTCTCGAAACACTCGGCCGAGGCCGGACGAGCTCCGGCTGTCTTGACCCAGAGAATCTCGTCAAAGCGACCTAGCTCTGAGAGCGAGCGCAAAAGCAACTCGTTGAGTTCGGGCCTAGTCCGAGTTGAGGGCAACTTCCGAAGCATGCTGGCTGCGCTGGCGTAGCGCTCGCTCAAAAAATATACTTCGGCAAGCTCCGCCGACGGTTTCGCTTGGGTGATGTCTTCGAATTTCTGCCCCACTCTAAAGAACTTGGCGGACTTGCGATGCTTTTGCAGGGACTTCAGCAGTCGATAGTAAAACTGCGGGTCCTTCAGGTCGGCGGGCTCCAAGATGTCCGAGTAATCCCCGGTGAAATTGTCTCGTAGAAAATCTTCCGCATCGAGCTCGGTGTCGCCGCGCTCGTAAAAGAGCCGACTCTGACGAACCTCAGCGAATGCATTGTCGTCGGTGTTTATGTCGGCGTTCTCGGCAATCAGATCGATCTGAGATCGGCCCATCGAGAAGTTTGTGAAGAGATCGTGGGGATGGTCGAAGGGCACGTACTTGAGCTGTTTACGCAGGATTTCGTTCTCGGAGAGTAGCTGGAGTTTTTGCAGGTTTAGCACCAGGGGGCTCATGGACCCGATCATGATCATTTGCGCATCGCCGTGATCGGTGAAAACCGAGCCGTAGGGGAAGACCGAATAAAAGGTCCGCAAGATGCTCCTCAGCGTGCGCGCGTCGATGTTGTAGAGATTCAGCCACTGCGAAAACACCCCGCCCTCCGCCAGGCGCCCGCGTACGATCTCAAAAAAATCGAGTGTAAAGAGATTGGCCACACCCGAGAGCCAAGAGTGAGAAGGCTGGGAGACGATGATGTCGTACTTTCTGTCGCGAGCGGTCGCCAGTACGAATCTTGCGTCCTCGATACGTAGATTCAGATTCTTGCGTTCCAAAATAGGATTGTCTCCGTCATAGACAACATCGGCTGCCTTCAAAATGCCGGGCTCCAGCTCCACGACGTCGACCTGCTTCAAACTTGAGCGAGTGAGAAAGTCAGCGGTGTAGCCACCTCCATAACCCACGACGAAGGCCGAGTGCGGCGCGCGAACAAACGCATAGGGAAGGAAACCGAGCAGGGCCTCGAACTTGGGCAAGGACGTCAGGTCGTCCAGCCGGTAGACGGACTCGTTCAGTCCGTTCGACTTGAGACGCAGGTACTTGCGGTACTCAGCGCCATCCGAGGGGTCGTGACTGAGGCTGGTGACGGCGGTTTCGCCCTCCACGATGAGCTTAAACTCCTCGGAATCCTGGGCAAAAACCTTCACAACTTGCGCGAGAGACGTTTTCTCATCCAAGCTCTGCACGTAAGCCGACTTGATGATGTTGCGGAAGTCGACGGCGCTAAATGTCAGACACACGACCAAAATCGAGAAGGTGGTCATCGAAACGCGCCTACGGAAGGCGGTGTCAAAACGAGCGCCGCGGAAAAGATAGACAAGAATTCCCGCCCCCATCAACACAAAGCAAAGGCGCAGCGTAAAGGCCGATCCCCAGTGCGGCACCAAATAGATACCCGCAAAACACGATGCCCCAACGGCCCCCATCGTATTGATGGCGTAGCCCCAACTGGCAACTCGCGGCAGCCGTGTTTCGTCGACCGCTGCAACACGGATCATCAACGGGAACGCGGCACCAAAGAGCAACGTCGGCAGGAAGAGGATCATGGCCGCGAGCAAGCACTTGATCGCAAGCAAGCTCACGCTTGGCGCCAGGTAGTGTGCCAAGGTGTTGGCAACCACAGGTGCCACATTCAGTAGACGACTTGCCGCGAACGTCGCCGCAAGGGCCAGCACCATAAGCCAGACAAAGAGTTTCTGCCGATCCGGGAAGCGGCGCGACAGGAGCGCACCAAGGAGCGATCCGAGTCCAATCCCGGTTAGGTAGAGACTCAGAATCAAACCAAGACCATAAATATTGGTCCCGAAGAATATGCCGAGGTACTTGTTCCAAACGATCTCGGCGGTGATCGAGCAAAAACCGAGCACCCCACCCAACGCCAACACGATACGCGACTCGGCGCTAAGAGGGACAGAGCCTTGATCCTCGCGTGCCGAGACTTCGGCCGACGTCGAAAACGACTGTCGCGAAAAATATAGGCCGAGACCCGCAATGCCGATGTTGAGCGCCGCCGCGATGGCATTGGAGTTCACCACACCAAAGGCGGGGAGCAAAAAGAAACTCGTCGAGAATGCACCCACCACGGCGCCCAAAGTGTTGATGCCGTAGAGCAACTCCAGCGAGGAATCTCGACCGAAGCCTCCGGCTTCTTCACGCCGCGCCAGAACCAGGTGCGAGGTCAGAAGAGGAAAGGTGGCGCCCATGGCGAACGTGGGAACGGCCAAAAGAACGAACACAAGGAAGAACTTGGCAACGATGAAGACCAAGGCGTGCGCGGAGATGAAAGCCGGCAAGTAACCCAAGAGATCCTGAAAGCGGACAAGAGGGAAAATGATCAAAAATCCAAGGATGCCGATCAGTCCTTCGAGGAAGGCGTATGCTCGGAGGGGGTTTTTAAGTCGAGGCGCCCAGCGCCCAGCCACAACGCTCCCAATCGCGAGACCTGTAAAAAAGATCGAGAGTACGATACTCAGCGCAGCCGAGGTGGAACCCACGCCGAGCGAGAGAACTCGCACCCAAAGAGACTCATATATCAGGCAGCTCAGGCCGGAGAGCGCGAAGAGACAGTAGGCAGCAAGTGTACGCGAGCGTGTCATTCAGATGTTCTAGCGCAGAACATCCAAATTCATAGGCATGGGCATCGGCGGAGGCGGCATGGGCATCGGTGCCGGAGGATTCGGCATCGGTGGCGGCGGCATAGGCATCGGCGCCGGAGGATTCGGCATCGGTGGCGGCGGCATAGGCATCGGCGCCGGAGGATTCGGCATCGGTGGCGGCGGCATAGGCATCGGCGCCGG
>Ga0247844_1000175_pt1 | contig 136794 bp, 133 predicted proteins | sample LaCtaG_FD_192421 | JGI IMG/M metagenome (GOLD analysis project Ga0247844, IMG submission 192421) | Freshwater microbial communities from meromictic Lake La Cruz, Castile-La Mancha, Spain - LaCruzMarch201714.5m_1 | ecosystem: Environmental > Aquatic > Freshwater > Lake | place: Spain...
GGTACACGCATGCGCTGACTTGGGAGATTTGGGGCATGGCTGCGGACAAAATTCAAAACGAAATTGGATATCAACGAGAAAATCAAAAAAATAATGGGCGGGCGGGGAATCGGCTCACGGATTCAGGATTTTGAATGCCACCCGTGACTACCGCCTGAAGAACATGTAATCGGCAGCAACTGCGGGCCAACATGACCACCACCGAGGCCCTTGCGCCTGCCATCAGCTGTCGCGGCGTGTCGGTCCGCTTCTTCACCGAGCACGGCAGTGTGATGGCGCTCAAAGGCGTCGATCTTGACGTCGAAGCCGGTGAATTCATCAGCCTGTTGGGACCTTCGGGTTGCGGCAAATCGACATTTCTACGGGTTGTCGCCGACCTGATTCCGCCCAGCGCCGGCTCAATCAAGGTGATGGGGGTGGGGCCGGAAGCGGCCCGGCTGCGGCGGGACATTGGCTTTGTGTTCCAGGATGCGGCATTGCTCCCATGGCGCACGGCCTTGGAGAATGTCGAGTTGCCACTCGAGATCGCCAAAGCAAAGTTTGGCGCTGCGCCAGCCAGCCGCGCGAGCCCGCGTGAATTGCTGGAACTGGTTGGCCTCAAGGGCAGCGAGCGCGCCTATCCACACGAGTTGTCGGGCGGCATGCGTCAACGTGTGTCGATTGCGCGGGCACTGGTCACCAACCCACGCATTCTGCTGATGGACGAGCCCTTTGGTGCGCTGGACGAAATCACGCGAGACCGCCTGAATGAAGAGCTGCTGCGGGTCTGGCGCGAGCTTGGGATGACCGTCTTGTTTGTCACGCACAGCATCCACGAGGCCGCTTTTCTTGGGCAGCGCGTGATGATGCTCGCAGCTAATCCGGGCAGGGTCCAGGAAATCGTTCCGATCTCACTGCCAGCCGATCGGCGATTGGATATTCGCGAGACACCGGAGTTTGTGCAAATCACGGCCCGCCTGCGGCGAATACTTGAAATATGTTGATGGAATCATCATGACAACATCTGCACGGGCTCCATCAGCAGACCTGCTGGAAACGGATGCAGGTGCCATCGCGCATCGGCTGTCGCTCAAGCGCACGCGCTGGCGAGCGCGTCTGCTGCCCGCGCTGGGCGTATTCGTGCTGCTGTTTGGCTGGTGGGCCATCGTGGTGGGCTTCCAGGTCAAGCCCTTTATCGCGCCATCGCCCTTCATGGTGCTCGACACCCTGTACGCCAAGCGCGCCATTCTGCTGGACAACCTGATCCCCACTGCACTTGAGGCCGCTGGCGGGTTTTTGCTGGGTAATCTGGTCGCGATCCTGATCGCCACGGTGTTTGTGCACAACAAGACCTTGAACGACATTTTCTTTCCGGTCGCGTTGATGTTGAACGCGATTCCGATCGTTGCCAAGGCGCCTGTTCTGGTGCTGATGATGGGCAATGGCGTGGAGCCAAAAATTGCCATCGCTGCACTGGTTTGCTTTTTCCCCACCCTTGTCAATATGGTGCGCGGCCTGGACGCTGCCAACCCCCAGGCAATGGAGCTAATGCGGGTGCTGTCGGCCAGCAAGACCGAGGTCTTCTTCAAACTGAGGCTATTCAGCTCATTGCCCTACCTTTTTTCTTCCTTGCGAATTGCTGCTTCCATGTCGGTCATAGGCGCCGTGGTGGGGGAATGGATCGGCTCGACACAGGGGATCGGCGCCTTGATTCTTCAAGCCACCTACAACTTTGACTCGGCTCTGTTGTATTCGGCCATTGTCATGAGCGCATGTTTGTCGGGGTCTTTCTTCCTGATCATCGCCTTGCTGGAGCGCTGGCTCGTGAGATGGCAGCCCCAACACGTTCACTGATCGCCCGCTGGGTGATCTATTTTTCAAGGTGAGTATGAGCAGTTTGAATGAAACGGTGTACCAGCCTGGTCGCCAGGTGAAGGTCGCGTCCCGCGCCGATGTGGTGGTGGTGGGCGGAGGTCCCGCAGGTGTGTCCGCAGCTTTGGCGGCGGCTCGCAATGGCGCAAGTGTGACGCTGCTTGAGCGCTACAACCACCTGGGCGGCCTGGCCTCTGGGGGCATGGTGCTGGTCCTGGACGACATGTGGGACAACCACCTGCAGGAAGTCTCGGTACGCGGCACCTGCCAAACCATGATCGAGCGACTGGCTGCCATGAAGCTGGCCTTGTACCCGCGCGCTAACGAATGGGGCTATGACGAGGCGTCACGCAAACGCTGGTACCGCTACGGTACCTTTGACTTCCACACCCACGAATCACCACACCCTATCTGCTTTGCGGCAGCTTTTGATCCGGACGGCTGGAAACGGGTTTCACTGGACAAGGTGCGAGAGGCCGGCATTGAGTTGCGGCTGCACTCCTGGTTCTCGCACACCCTGGTTGAAGACGGCAAAGTGCAGGGCGTGGTCTGCGAAAGCAAGAGCGGGCCGCAAGCCATCCTGGGCCAGGTGGTCATTGATGCCACTGGCGACCTCGATGTCGCCGCTTCTGCCGGCGCACCGCATACCGGCGGCAACTACATCATGACCACGGTCTTTCGCCTGGGCAACGTGGACACTGAAGCAGCCGAGCGCTACGAGGCAGAAGAGCCCGAGGCCTACGCAGCATTGGATCGGCAAATCAAGAAGCTTTTGGGTGGCTCCTGGGGGTTGTGGTGGCTCAAGACGCCCATCCCAGGGGTGGTTTGGTGCAACTGCCCGCACATGGCCGGGCTGGACGGGCAGAAGGTCGAAGACCTGACCCGGGCTGAAATCCAGGGCCGTCAGCACATTCACAGCCTGGTCGACTTCATTCGCGGCAGGCTGCCAGGGTTCGAAAAATGTCATGTCATCGATGTTGCGCCGCAAACCGGTGTGCGACAAACCAGGCTGCTTGAAGGCGAGTATGTCCTGACCAAAGAAGACCTGTCACAACGCACCCGCTTTGCCGACAGCATTGCGCGCGGCCGTGACTACTACATGCCCTACCGTGTGCTGTTGCCGCAAGGTGTCGACAACCTGTTGGTCGCTGGTCGCCATTACTCGGTCACCTCGCAGGCCCAGAAAATCTCGCGTGAGATACCGCCCTGCATGGCAATGGGCGAGGCGGCGGGCATTGCCGCGGCAATGGCAGTTCAGACAGGCGTCAGTGTCCGACAAGTCAACGTGCCTCAACTTCAGAGAACCCTCCGTGCGCAGGGGGCAGACCCCGGCGATCAGGTCGGGCGCAATGCCGATGTGCCGGCGCTGGCGGCGGCATTGGCGGTCAATGACCAGGTGTTGGAGGCTCTATGACACAGCAAAACCCAAGCCCTGCGGATCTGCCATTAAGCGGCGTGCGAGTGGTTGATTTCACGCAGGTGATGATGGGGCCGGTGTGCACCCAGATGCTGGCCGACTATGGCGCAGACATTCTCAAGATAGAGCGCAAAGGTGCGGGGGATTTGAGCCGGTCGACCTTCGAGCCGGTGCACGGTGCCGACAACCCGATTTTTTGCAGCCTCAACCGCAACAAACGCAGCGCAGCGCTGGACCTGCGTGACGCCGGCCAGCTGGCGGCCGTCAAAGCGTTGATCGCAGATGCCGACGTCGTGGTCAATAACTTCCGGGCCGGCGTGATGGAGCGCATGGGCCTAGGGTTTGAAGACTGCCAAAAGATCAACCCGCGCGTCATATATGCCGTGGGTACCGGTTACGGCGAGAGCGGCCCTTATGCCCACAAGGGTGGGCAGGATGTGCTGGCGCAAGCCATGAGTGGCGTGATGGCACGCCGGGCGAACGAATCCGTCCCGGTGTCGGTCTACCCCACGGCGCTGGCTGACTACTCGGCCGGCATGCACATGGTGCAAGGCATTCTTCTGGCGTTGCTGCACCGGGCGCGCACTGGCGTGGGCCAGAAAGTCAGCGTCTCCTTGTACAACTCCATGCTTGCCATGCAGATGCAAGAAGCCGCGATGATCATGATGGCCGACTCTGAGGTGAACTGGGCGGCGATGCCCTTGTCTGGCGTTTTTGAGACCCAAAACGGCCCACTGGTGCTGGTGGGGGCGTTCAAGGCCAATCCATTGCAAGACATCTGCCGGGCGCTGGGCCTGGAAGACCTGTCGGCGGACGAGCGCTTCTGCAATCTCAATCAGCAGTTTCGCAATAAGCCAGCGTTGCAAACCATGTTCCGCGATAAATTTGCCAGTAACACGCGTGAGCATTGGCTGCAGCGGCTGGAGGAGCAAGACCTGCTGTGCGCACCGGTACGCGACCTGCGTGAGGCCTTGGTCGACCCCCAGACACTCCACAACAAAGTCTTGATGGAGGGCCCGGGCGAGGGGCAAACGGTCCGTTTTGTCGGTAGCCCGATCCAAATGTCTGCCGCTCCCGTGACACTTCGTCGAGCACCGCCACGGCTGGGGCAGCATACCCAAGAGATCCTGGATCTGGTGCGAACTGGCGAGCAGACGTCATGACTGTTGAATTGCACATCGCAAACCATGTGGCGACGGTCACCCTGTCGCGCCCTGAGGCCATGAACGCGGTCGACCTGGCAACCGAAGCACGGCTGCAGGAAATCTGGACCCAGATCGAAACTGATCCTTCTGTGCGGGTCGTGGTCTTAACCGGCGCTGGCGAACGCGCCTTTTGCGCCGGCGCTGACCTGAAAAATCCGTCCGTCACGGGTCTTGAGTATTGGGCCGCCCCGCGCCCGGGTGGGTTCGGTGGCATTGCGCTGCGTGAAACGCTCAATGTGCCGGTGATTGCCCGCGTCAATGGCTTCGCACTCGGTGGCGGTTTTGAGATGGTGCTGGGCTGCGACATTGTTGTCGCCTGTGAAGAGGCGCGGTTCGGGCTGCCCGAACCGCGAGTCGGGCGCATGCCGTTGGACGGCGGCATGGTGTTGTTGCAGCGCCAAGTGCCTTACCGTAAAGCCATGGCCATGCTGTTCACTGGCAAGCACGTCACCGCGGCGCAAGCCCTAGACATGGGCCTGGTGAACGAGGTAGTGCCCCGCGCTGAACTGGATGGCGCGGTGGCCCGCTGGGTCGACGACATTCTGGCCTGTGCGCCGCTGTCGCTTCAAGCCATCAAGCAAGTGGTGCGAAGCACCGGCCAACTGACACCGGTGCAAGCGCAGTCCATGCGATTGCCAGCCCTTGTCGCGGCACTGAATTCAGACGATGGCAATGAAGGGGTTCTGGCCTTTCAGCAAAAGCGCAAGCCGGTCTGGAGCGGTCGCTGATTGACCCTTAGAGCGCTCGCGTGGCCTACGTCATCGTTGATACCTGCATCGACTGCAAAGACGCCAGTTGCGTCAGTTGTTGCCCAGTGGACTGCATTTACGAGGGGCCGCGCAGCTTCTACATTCACCCGGATGAATGCATCAACTGCGGCATCTGCGTGTCGGTTTGCCCGCCTGAGGCGATTTTTGAAGACTGCGACGTACCCAAACACCTGACCCATTTCATTAGCATCAATCGCGAATTTTTCAGCCCAGAGGTCACGGGGCTCGGGAGCCCCGCCGGGGCCAGTAGTGTGGGCGCTGCCTTGCGTGATCATCCTTCGGTTGCGAGTACGATCCGCAAGTAGCCGCTACCCACCTGACAGGCCATGCATGCCGTTGTACTGAAGTATTTTCTTGAGGTTGCCCGCTGTGGCTCGATTCGCAAGGCCGCACACAACCTGTTTGTTGCCTCGAGCGCGGTCAACCGTCAAATCCTGCGCCTGGAGCAAGAGCTGGGCGCCGAGCTGTTTGACCGCGTTCCCAGCGGGATGCGACTCAACGCCGCGGGTGAGCGCCTCCAGCAGCATGTGCGCGGCACACTGCATGATTACCACCTGATGCGCACCGAACTCGACGCGCTCAAAGGCGAGCGTAAAGGACACGTGTCCGTCGCAGCAATGGATTCGCTTTTGATAGAGTTTTTGCCCGCGGCCGTGGAGGAATTCTCCAGCAGTTACCCAGCAGTGTCCTATACCATCAGCGCTGCATTGCCCAGTGAGGTGTCGGAACGGGTGGCGAAGGGAGACAACGACATAGGCATTTCCTATCTGGGAAAACTGCCCGGTACCGTCAGCGTGGTAGCGAAAGCGCCGTTCCCTCCGGGCGTGGTGATGGCACCCTCTCACCCACTGGCCAAGAAAGCTAGCATCAGCTTCCAGGATTGTCGCGACCAAGCCTTTATCCAGATCAGCCGAATCTCGCCGATCCATGACCTGGTGCAATCCGAGTTCTCCAAGTTCTGGGACGACCTGGTGCCCGCTATGTCGTGCAACTCGACCACCATGGCCAAACGCATGATCATTGCCGGACGCGGTATCTCATTTTTCACCAAGATTGGGTTCATCGACGAGATAGAGCGCGGCGAAGTGGTTTGGCGCCCGCTGGACAACCCAGCGATCAATGCGATTGGGGTCGGGATCATGATTCCGTCAAACCGGACGCTGTCGCACGTGACCCTTGAGTTTCTGGATCGCATCACCCGCCGCCTCAAGCAACTCGAGTTGGCGGCAGCCCTTTAGGCCTGGGCGGTGCTCATGACACCAGCGCCACCGCCTGATCGACAAACCGATAGACCTCGCTCGGCGTGACCCCATTGGGACCCTTGTCCTTCTTGTTACGGAACTGCCCCAGGCGCACGACCACCAGTTGCTTGGACGGCACCACAATCACATACTGGCCCTGATGGCCCTGCATGAAATAGAACGGGTGTTTGTACTGCCAGTCCATCCACAGTGAGTGGCCGTAGAACGGTTTGAGGTCAGGCTGGCGCATGCGCTCAACAAAAGCCTTGTCCAACAGCGGCTTGCCCTGCCACTGGCCGTCCTGCAAAAGCAGTTGGCCAAACTTGGCAAAGTCGCGCACCGTGGCGAAGATGCAGCAGTAGGTGCGCTCGATGCCGCCTTCGCCCCCGGCCCGGTCCAAGGTGTAAATCCCTTCGCGCTCCATGCCCAGCGGTTGCCACAAGCTGCGAGACAGGTGCTGGCTGATGGTCAGTCCTTTTTCTTTAGCGCCCAGCGCACGCTCCAGGTAAACACCCAGCAACTGGGTGGTGCCACTGCTGTACTCGTAGGCGCTGCCCGGCTCACGTTCAAAGCCCTGGCGCAGTACCAACTTGCGCGCGTCTTGGCCAAAGTAGAGGTCGGTGGTGACGTTCAGCGGCAGGTAGTAGTCCTCGGTCCAGTCGTGGCCGGCCTTCATGCTGGAGAGCTGGGCCAGCGTGGCTTTGCTGCCACGGGAATCGTTGGCGTATTCGGGGAGCTGCCCGGTGATGGGTGTATCAAAGTTGGGGATAAAGCCCTGCTGAATGGCCAGCCCAACCTGCATGGTGGTGATGGTCTTGGCGACTGAAAACGAGTTAGTCCGGCTGTTCTGGTCGTAGGGCGCAAAGTACTGCTCGTGCACGACGGCGCCGTTTTGCGCGACCAAAAAGCCGGCCGTGCCATATTGCTTGAGATAAGCCTGCATCGCAGGGTCCAACAGCCGCTGGTTATAGCGTGCATCTTTGGGCCAGTCTTGCGGCGTGCCGGCAGGGATGGTGCGCTGCGCAAAATTGGCGGCATCGTCAATATGGGCCGTGGTGTGGCCCTGCAGATACGTACCGGCCAGGGCGCGCCAAAAATATCCGTGACCGCTAAGCTGAATCGCCAGCGCCGCCAGCAGCAGTGCCAGGCCCAGCCATCGCAAGATTTTGAAAGTGAGGCGCATGGGTTACCTTTCTCTGGGTGCAAATTGCCGCTGCACGGGTGCAAGGCCAAGATCTCCAGCGAGCTTAAAGCATTTTGTGTGCTGCCAACTTGCGGGGCCACAGGCAAATCACCTAGGATCCTGACATGAGAACATTCAAGGTCTTTGTGACCCACGATCCAGCCGCACTGGAGAATTACTACGGTGCGCGGGCCCTTCAGGCGCTGCAAGCCATTGTGCATGTACGGGTCAGTCATCACTACGAGCCGTGGACGCCCGAATCTTTGGCAGCGGCTGCAAAGGGCTACGACATCATCCTGAGTGACCGCCGCGCTGAAGGCGGTGCTGAACTGCTTGAGCGGCTGCCTGAACTGCTGACTTTTTGCCGCTGCGCCGTCGACATTCGCAATGTCGATGTGCAAACTGCAAGCCGCCTTGGGGTGCTGGTCACTCAGGCGAGCGCCGGGTTCATGACCTCAGTGGCCGAATGGACGATGGGTGTGATGATTGACCTCAGCCGCGGTATAAGCGCAGCGGTGACCGATTACCGCCGCGGCGTATTGCCAGTTCCGGTGATGGGTCGCGAGTTACGCAACTCAACCCTTGGCATTATTGGCTACGGCCAGATAGGGCGGGCGCTGGCAGACTTGGCGCTCGCCTTTGGCATGCGGGTGGTGGTGAGCGATCCCTTTGTGCACGTTGGCCACGATGCCATTGTCCAAGTGCCGCTGGATAAATTGCTGGGGCACTGCGACTACGTGGTCTGCCTGGCCACTGCCACGCCCCAATCAGAGCGGCTGATGAATGCCGCCGCTTTCGCGGCGATGCGACCATCAGCCTACTTCATTAACCCGTCTCGAGGCAACTTGGTCGACGACGCCGCACTGCTGCACGCGCTCGACACCGGTCAAATTGCGGGATGCGCACTGGATGTCGGGCGAGACCCCGACCAGATGCCAAGCACAGCGCTGTCGCGCCACCCCCGCGTCATCGCAACACCACACATCGGTGGCCTGACCCCACAGGCGATCGAGCACCAGTCCATGGAAACGGTGCAGCAGATCACCGACTTGCTGCAGGGGCGACAGCCCAACGGTGCGGTGAACTGGGCGCAGGCGAGCCGCCTGCAGGCTGCCCTGGCGAAAGCTTGACTGCAGCGCCACCACCACTATTTAGAGAACACCATGGCCACACCCAACCTTGGACCCTTACCCACCCACGGCCGATTCGACTATGTCGGTATTGGGCAGCGCCCCGACTACTGTTGGCCCGATGGCGCGCGACTGGCCGTGTATCTGGGCTTCAACGTGGAGCATTTTGCATTTGGCGAAGGGCTCGGGGCGGCCATTGGGCCAGCATCACCGCAGCCCGACGTCCTGAACTACAGCTGGCGTGAGTACGGCAACCGGGTGGGTGCCTGGCGTTGCCTGGAACTGTTTGACCAACTCGGCCTGCCCACAGGAGCGCTGATCAACACGGCACTGTACGACCACTGCCCTGAATTGGTGGCCGCGCTGGTAGCGCGTGGCGACGAGCTGATCGGGCATGGCCACAGCAACGCCGAGCGCCAGGGCGGGCTGGATGAGGCCGGCGAGCGAGCGCTGCTGGCCCATTGCCGCCAACGCATGTTGGCTGAGGGCCACCCGGCGCCACAGGGCTGGCTCTCGCCCTGGATTTCCGAGAGCCCGCTCACGCCAGACCTGATGGCAGAGACCGGCTACAGCTACACCCTGAACTGGTGCCATGACGACCAACCGGTCGCCATGCGCACGCGCAGCGGCCAGCAGCTTTGGGCCATTCCCTACCCTCAGGAGCTGAACGACATCCCCATGATCATCGCCAGGCAGATGGACGCCCAAGATTTCTGCCAAATGATCATCGACAACTTTGACGAAATGCTGATGCAAGCGCGCCAACAACCGCTGGTGATGGGCATTGCGCTGCACCCTTACCTGATGGGTCAACCCTACCGGCTGCGGCATTTGCGACGGGCGCTCGAACACCTTTGCCGGGTACGGGACCATGGTGAGGTCTGGTTCACCACCCCCGGTGCCATTTGCCGGCATGTGCAGTCGCTGAACCGCTGACGGTCATCGGGCTCAACTGCCCCTGTAATGCGACAACACTCTCGTGCATAGCCTATTTCGCATATAGTATGTTGGTCGTTACACTCCCCACTGTCAACCGCCCGCGCCAGAGGTTTTTATGAAGATCTACGATGCCATTGTTTGGACCGAAAAAGCCATTCTGGTGCTGATCGCCGGTTTCACGGTCTACGCCGTGGGTCTCGAGATGCTCAATATCGTCGTAATGCGCTCGGTCAAGCTGACTGACCTGCTGCTCTTGTTCATCTACGCCGAGGTCTTGGGCATGGTGGCCGGTTTCTACAAGAACCGACGCATTCCCATTACGATTCCTATCTTCATCGCGATCACCGCGCTGTGCCGCTTGATCATCCTCCAGGGCAAAGAAGTCAATGCCATCAACATCATTTATGAAAGCGGTGCCGTACTGTTGCTGGCAATGGCCGCCCTGGTCATCCGCTGGAATCTGATCAAATTACAGCGCCCACCGCAGTCGGCTTCAACTGATGATGAAGACCTGTGACCGGTTTACCCCAGAAAATCCCTTTTTGCCTGAAAGTACCTGTCCATGTCCTCGGTGAAGTCTTGTATTGAAAAAAAGTCCGGTGTTGTTTTTTCGCTGCCCTCCACTGCCCCCGTGCAGCAAGCCTTGGAATTGATGCGCAACAACCGCATCCGTTCGGTGATGGTGATCGATGACGGCGTCCTGGCCGGCATCGTGACGCAGGGCGACTGCGCCATCAAGGTGCTGCTGCCCGGCCTGAGCGCCACGCAAACCCTGGTGGCAGACATCATGACCCGCTCGCCCCTGACCGTGACCATGAACGAGACGCTTCAGCAGTGCATGGCCATCATGACCTCGCGAAACTTCCGCCACCTGCCGGTGGTGGACAAGGGCCGGGTGGTGGGCATGGTGTCCATTGGCGACATTGTCAAAGACATCATGAGCCTGCAGGGCGACCAGATCATGTTCCTGGAAACCTACATCAAGGGGCACGGCGCCGCCTAAGATGCTCAGGGGATAATGCCGGCCACATGGCACTTATTACCCTCCTTGACGCACAGCTGGCTTTTGGGCACGTTGCCCTGCTCGATCACGCTGATTTTTCTCTTGAATCGCAGGAACGCGTTGGCCTGATCGGCCGCAACGGCGCCGGCAAGTCCTCACTACTCAAAATTCTGGCCGGCATGGAAAGACCGGACGACGGCACCGTGCAGGTGCAGGGCAACACCCGTATTGCCTACGTAGCGCAGGAGCCTGTGCTGGATGCAGATGCTACTGTTTTTGTAGCTGTAAGTGCAGGCCTGGCAAGGGTTGTGGCCTTAATTGATGAATATTCGCAGGGCCACGGCGACCTGGACGCGATGCAAAGCGAGATCGAGGCGCTAGACGGCTGGAACTGGGAGCAGCGGGTGACCGAAACCCTGCATCGGCTGCACCTGGACCCCGAGGCCACCGTGCGCACCCTATCGGGCGGCACCAAAAAGCGAGTGGCGCTGGCGCAGGCGCTGGTGGCGCAGCCCGACGTGCTGCTGCTGGACGAGCCCACCAACCACCTGGACCTGGACTCGATTGAGTGGCTTGAGGGCCTGCTCGTCGAGTTCAAGGGCAGCATCATCACCATCACCCACGACCGAGCCTTTTTGGACCGGGTGGCCACCCGCATTGTGGAACTGGACCGCGGCCGGCTCTTGTCGTACCCTGGTAATTTTGCGGCTTACTTGACGCAAAAAGAAGAGCAATTGGCGCAAGAAGCGGTTATCAACGCGCGTTTTGACAAATTGCTGGCGCAAGAAGAGGTGTGGATCCGCAAAGGCGTGGAAGCCCGACGCACCCGCGCCCAGGGCCGCATCACCCGCCTGGACCGGCTGCGCGCCAGCCGCGAAGCCCGCCGCGAGACCCTGGGCAGCGTCAACATGGACGTGGCCAGCGGCGCGGCCAGCGGCAAACTGGTGGCCGAACTGACGCACATCTCCAAGTCATTTGGTGAGAGGGTCATCGTGCGCGACTTCAGCGCCACCATCCTGCGCGGCGACAAGGTTGGCCTGCTCGGGCCCAATGGCGCTGGCAAAACCACGCTGCTCAAACTGATTTTGGGCGAACTAGCACCCGATCCGGCACCCGCAAACGCACCGGCACCCGAGCCCGGCCACAGCCGCTGGGGCACGGTGCGCCAGGGCGCCAATGTGCAGGTGGCCTACTTTGACCAGATGCGCAACGCGCTGGACCTGGACGCCACGCTGGAAGACTTCATCAGCCCAGGCAGTGAGTGGATCGAGATCGGCCGTGAGCGCAAACACGTCAAGAGCTACCTGGGCGACTTTTTGTTCTCGCCGGCGCGGGCCAACTCGCCGGTGCGCTCGCTCAGCGGCGGTGAGCGCAACCGCCTGCTGCTGGCCCGCCTGTTCGCCCGGCCGGCCAATGTGCTGGTGCTGGACGAGCCCACCAACGACCTCGACATCGACACCCTGGAGCTGCTTGAAGACTTGCTGCAAAGCTACGACGGCACCGTGTTTCTGGTCAGCCACGACCGCACATTTCTTGACAACGTGGTCACCAGCACCATTGCCTGTGAGGGCGAGGGCCGCTGGCGCGAGTACGAAGGTGGCGTCACCGACTGGCTGACGCAAAGCGCACGCGCGACAGAGTTGGCCAAAAGCAAGGGTCAAAAAGGCGCTCAGCCCTTTAATTACGGGCGTGATCAGCTATCAAAACAGGAGCAATCTAAGCCGCTGCTGCCGAGCAGCACGCCGACTGCTGCACCAGCCCTCAAAGCCCGCAAGCTCAGCTTCAAGGAGCAGCGCGAGCTAGATGGCCTGCCCGAACGGATTTCAGCCCTGGAAACCGAGCAACGAGACATCGCCACGCTGCTGGCAGACGGCACGCTGTACGCCTCTGACAACGCCCGCGCACTCGGCCTGGCGGCGCGCAGCGCCAAGATCGATGAGGAACTGCTGGCCGCGCTCGAGCGCTGGGAGGCCCTGGGCAGCTCGGCGTAACAACCAAAACGGCAGCGCTGCAGCGGCGCAATTGTGACAAATGAGATAGGGTCGTCATTCCCGTGACGACGGGGATCCATAGGGGCATGAATCCCCGATCAGGTCGAGGATGACTACTGGATTAGTTGCAAGAATGAAACCGCTGACTGTTTCATACTACTTCTAATAGAGGTCTCCTTGCCAGACACTGGCTGTCTCAACCACAGCCAGAGGACAGCAAGATGCGCATCGGACTCCCCAAGGAAATCAAGAACCACGAGTACCGCGTCGGCCTGACGCCAGCCAGTGTGCGAGAGTTGTGCGCCCACGGCCACAGCGTGCTGGTGCAGAGCGGCGCTGGTGCCGCCATCGGCTTGAGTGACGCGCTGTACCAAAGCGCTGGCGCCACCCTGGCCGCCGACGCGGCCGAGGTATTTGCCTGGGCCGAGATGATCGTCAAGGTCAAGGAACCGCAGCCGCAGGAATGCGCCATGCTGCGCCCGGGCCAGATTCTGTACACCTACCTGCACCTGGCACCAGACCCGGAACAAACCCGGGCCCTGATCAAATCGGGCGCAGTCTGCATTGCCTACGAGACCATCACCGGCCCCAGCGGCGGCCTGCCGCTGTTGGCGCCCATGAGCGAGGTGGCCGGGCGCATGGCGGTGCAAGCCGGCGCTGCCCACCTGGAGAAATCAAAGGGCGGCATGGGTGTGCTGCTCGGTGGCGTGCCGGGGGTGCCGGCCGGCCATGTGGTCATTTTGGGCGCCGGCGTGGTCGGCACCCATGCGCTGCAAATGGCGGTGGGCCTGGGCGCGCGCGTCACGGTGCTGGACAAGAGCGTGGACCGCCTGCGCCAGCTCGACCTAGTGTTTGGCAACCGCATCAGCACAGTGTTCTCCAACGCGCAAAGCGTGGAAGACGCGGTGCTGGACGCCGAGCTGGTGATCGGCGGGGTGCTGATCCCCGGTGCGGCCGCGCCCAAACTGGTCACCCGCCAGATGATCGCCCGCATGAAGGCAGGGGCGGTGGTGGTGGACGTGGCCATTGACCAGGGTGGCTGCTTTGAGACCTCCCACGCCACCACCCATGCCGACCCCACCTTTGTGGTGGACGGCGTGGTGCACTACTGCGTGGCCAACATGCCCGGCGCCGTGGCGCGTACCTCCACCTTCGCCCTCAACAACGCCACCTTGGGCCATGCCGTGGCGCTGGCGGACAAGGGCTGGCAACAGGCCATTAGCGACAACCCGCACCTGAAAGCCGGTCTGAACGTGGCACTGGGCCAGGTCACGCATGAGGCAGTGGCGCAGGCGCTGGGCTATGCCTATGTGCCGGCGGAGCGGGTGCTGGACTGACACGCCGCGGCACCCACCGGGCGCCACCGCTCAATGAAAGTGCACCGTCAACACGCTGCGGTCGTCGCTGAACTGCGATGACGTTGAGCCCTTGACGCCGGCAAAGGCGCCGCACTTGTGAAAGTCTTCGGCCTCCACCCGAAAAAACTCGGCCTCCCAGTCCTGCACGCTGGTGCCGGCCGGGCAGGACATATAGCCATCGGTGAACAGCTCGATGCTGTGCACCTCGCTTTTGCGGCGTGACAGGCTCAGCACATCCGGGCCCTGCGTGTGCGTGCCGTCCAGCACGGCATAGCCCAGCGAATGGTCAGTGCGGTTGCAGTAGCCGTACTGCCCGCCAGCAATGCCAGCCAGCAAGAGCGGCGGCACCTGCGCGATGGCATCGGGCTGCAGGCGCGGCGCGCAGGCGGCCTGCGCCAGCGCCAGCAGTTGGGCCACCTCCGACGCAGCCAGCAAGGCTGGATCCGCCTGCGCCAGACCCTTGAAAACCAGCTGCCGGGTCTGCTGCTCCAGCGCATCGCCGGCCCAGCCGCGCGCTTGCAGCAGGCGAAACACCGCGCCCCGGCCGGCGGAGTAAATCAGGTCAACGTCCTTGTGCATCCGCAACAACTCACCGCCGTTGATGCGGATGCCGGAGTCACCCACGATCAGGAAGTGCAGTTGATCGCCCGCGTCTTCCACCATGGCAACCGTGGTGCCAGCCCGCACTGGACCGGCCACAGCTACCGCCAGCCCTCGGGCAATCGACTGGTTCATGGCCTGCATCAGTGCCTGCGCTGGGGCCGGTACGTGGCCGGGCGCGCTCGCATAGCGCACCATGGCCAGCGCCGCCTGTCGCGCCGCCAACCGCCCGGGTGATTCACCCTGCACTGACACGCCAGCCGTGTCGGTAGCACCGTCAAACACCGCATAGAGACACTGTGGCAGCACCACCAGGACGTCATCACCCGGCTGCGACAGGTCGCGGTACTTTGAGGCTGAAAACGACTCGATGTTCATGGCGGGCACTCAGACAAACGCCGCCTCTTTTGACTGCGAAAAACGCAGCACCACAAACACGCACAAACCCGAACTGAGCAGCAAAATCGTGGCCAGTGCAGCCGCAATGCCAAACTCACCATCCAGCACGGCGCTGTAAATACGCACCGGCATGGTGGCCGTGCGCGCCGTGTACAACAGCAGGGTGGAGGACAGTTCGTTGATGGCGGTGATGAAACTCATCATGGCGCCGGCAATCACGCCCGGCATCATCAGGGGCACCGTCACCCGGGCGAAGGCCTTGAGCGGCGAGGCCCCCAGGCTGACGGCCGCCTCTTCGATCGACGGCTTGATCTGCCGCAGCACCGCACTGGTGGCACGCACGCCGTAGGGCAGGCGGCGGATGAACAGCATCAGCACCAGGATGGTGCTGGTGCCCATCAGGTCAAACACACCAGTATTGAATGTGAGCAGAAAGCCGATGGCCATCACCACGCCCGGCACGACATAAGGCACCATCAACAACGCATCAAGCAAACTGGCCAGGGGGGTTTCGCGTCGCACGACCACGTAGGCCATCAACGCGCCGGCCAGAGTGATCAACACCGTGGCCATCAACGAAAACTTGAAGGTGTTGGCGATCACGTCGGGCACCTCCTTGATCACCCGGGCGTAGCTGTTGAGGCCAAAGCCTCCGGTGAAGACTGGGCCGCTGGTTTGCAGGAACGAGGTGTACACCACGACCGCCATGGGCAGGGTGGCCAGCGCCACGATCGAGTAGCACAGCAGGTGCACCAGCGCGCCGGACAAACCTCGGCAGGGCCGGGGGACGCTAGGGTTGGTGAGTGCCCCGGCAAAACGCCGCTTGCCCATGAGGTAACGCTGCAGCAGCACCGCCAGCATGGAGATCACGATCATCAGCATCGAAATGCTGACCGCCAGTGTGGGCGGTCCGCCCATTTCGGAGCCGTACTGGTTGTAGGCCAGCGTAGACAGGGTCTGGAAATCCCGGCCGATGATGGAGGGGGTACCGAAGTCGGCGATGGACAGCACAAAGCACAGCATGGCACCCGCACTGACTGCCGGAAACACCAGCGGCAGGGTGATCTTGAAGAACCGCTCAAAGGCACCGCAGCCCAGGTTCTCTGCAGCTTCTTCATATGAGCGGTTGATGTTGCGCAGCGCACTGTCCGTCATCAAGTAGACGAAAGGGAAAAACTTCAGGCTGAACACCAGGATGATGCCGTGCACGCCGTAGATCGTTGGCATGGCTATACCCAGCGTCTTGAGCTGCTGGGTCAGCCAGCCGTTATTGCCGGCGATCACCACCCAGGAGTAGGCACCAATGAACGGCGGCGAGACCAGCGCCAGCACAGCCAGCGTGGCGATGACACTGCGACCCCGGATCACATAGCGTGCCGTGCAGTAGGCCAGCGGCACCCCCAGCAGGCAGGCGCCGACCATGCCGCCAACGCCCACCACAACGGTATTCCAGAGTGCACCGAGGTAATAGGGATGCGTGAGGATCTTGGCGTAATTGCCGAGCGTGAAGGCCTGCGTCTGGGCATCAAAAAAGCCCAGTATCAAGACCTGCCCGATCGGCCAGACAAGCAGCACTCCGATGAGCACCAGGGCCGCGGCCATCACCAGCGACCAGGCGTCCAGCCTGATCGCGCCGCGCAGCCGGGCGGGCCGGGTGCGCACGTGCTGCCTCATGAAATGCGAGCCCCGGTGTCGCCCTCGGCAAAGTACTGAATGTCGGTCGCTTGCACGGCCAGTGTCACCGGGTCACCAGGCTGCAGTGCCACCATGGCGTCGTCCGGCGCGGTCAGCGCCTCCAGCACACCATGTCCGGCCACCTCGACGAAGAGTTGCAGTTCCCGCCCGGTGAACATGGCCTGGCGCAACACGCCCGCCGCGTGCAGCCCTGGCCCGGTTGCCGGGTGATTTACCCGCCATTTTTCAGGGCGCACGGCGGCCGTGACGGCTTGCTGCCCCTGCACCGCCTGGGGCACTTCGATCGGTTGTCCGAGCAACTGCGCCAGCGGCCCGGCTTGCTGGCGAAGCGGCAAGAAGTTGTTGCTGCCGACAAAGCCGGCCACAAACCGGTTCGAGGGCTGGCGGTAAATCGCCCAGGGGCTGCCCACCTGCTGCACCACGCCATCGAACATCACGCACACCTGATCTGAAATGGACAGCGCCTCCTCCTGGTCGTGGGTGACATAAATGGTGGTGATGCCCAATTGCTGCTGCAGCAGCCGGATGTCGCGCCGCAAATCGATTCGCAACTTGGCATCAAGATTGGACAAGGGCTCGTCCATCAGCAGCACTTTCGGGCGGATCACCAGTGCCCGGGCCAGGCCGACCCGTTGTTGCTGGCCGCCGCTGAGCTGGTGCGGCATGCGGTCGGCGAGCTGACCCAGTTGCACCATGTCCAAAATCGCCTGCACGCGCGTCTGGATGTCAGGCTTGGCAACTTTCTGCTGCACCAGGCCAAAGGCCACGTTGTCAAACACGTTCAGGTGCGGGAATACCGCATAGTCCTGGAACACCATGCCCACCTGGCGTTTATTGGCGCTCAGCGCCCCAATCGATTGCCCGGCCAGCAGGATCTCACCCGCGTCCTGCATATGGAAGCCCGCAATCGCACGCAGCAGGGTGGTCTTGCCGCAGCCACTGGGCCCAAGCAGGGTAAAAAATGAGCCGGAATCGATGTCGAGGTTAATGCCTTTCAGCGCCGCATGGCTGCCGTAGGACTTGTGGATATTGGTGAGGCAAACCCGGGTCATGGACCGCTTTCAGACCATCGTCACACGATCACTTCTTATTGATCACCAAATCGTTCCATTTGGCAATGATGCGGTTACGGTTGGCACCGGCCCAGTCCACGTCGTATTTGACGAGCTTGATCTTGCTCAGCGGGGTGAGCGGGTTCTTGGTCACCACGTCAGTGCGGACCGAGCGCCGCCCGACCGCATCTACGATCTCCTGAGCTTCCTTGGACAGCATGAAATTGATGAAGGCCTTGCCACCTTCCGGGTTGAGCGGCGTGGCCACCAGGGCCATCACATCCGGGCTGGCCGAGGTGCCATCAGCAGGGTAAAGGATCTCGACCGGGCCGCCGCCCAGCTTGAACTTGAGCAGTGTGTCTTCATTGGACAGGCCCACCGCAGCTTCGCCGTCGTTCACAAACTTGGAGATCGCCCCCGAGCTGTTCGACAGGACCATGTTGTCCAGAATCTTGGCGAACAGGTCCCAGCCTTTGTCTTCACCATAAATCTGCAACACCGTGGCGAGTTGGATGTAGGACGAGCCTGACTTGTCAACCCGTGCCGCTGAGATCTTGCCCTTGTAAATCGGCTTGGCCAGGTCGGCCCAACTTTGCGGGTACTGCGCCGGCGTCAGCAATTTGGTGTTGACCCCGATCGAGGTGGCCACCGCGGTGAAAGGCACGGCTGCATCGTTGACCTTGAAAGCCTCGGCCATGAACCTGGCGTTGTCTGGCGTGAACTTGGTGAAAAGAGCAGCGTTGGCCTCGATCACATCAGTGGAGACGCTGAACAGCACATCGGCCGTCTGCCGGCCCTTTTCGGCTTTCAGACGGTTGATCAGGTCACCCGAGCCACCCTTGATCAGCTCCACCTTCACATTGGCGCTTTTCTCAAAGGCAGGAATCACCCGGTCCACCAGATCCTGCGGCGCCGCCGTGTAGATCGTGACCTTGTTTTGGGCCAGCACCGGGGCGGCCAAAAACACACTCAGGGCCAGACCGGCCAAAATTCCATGGGTCGTTTTCATCGCATCACTCCTGAAGGTTAAGACTAGCAGCCGGCTTCTCTGCGACCGGGACCGGACTGCGCTAAAGTTTCACATGGTACCAAGCAAAAATGACTCTTTTACTGCTGCTGGTCAGGCCCATAACCTTGCCGGATAAACGCCGGCCAGCACCAGCTGCCGAATGGACTCTACACACAGCGCCTTGTCTTGCGGAAAGGTGACGCCAAACCAGCGCCCATCGGTCTCCAGAATCCGGCAGTCCGCCGCCTGCGCCTGGATCAGCTGGTCCACCACACTGGGGATGTAGCATTCGGCGTTGGCACTGGCACCACCGTCAGCCAGAAAGCGGGCAAATCCTGCCACCAGCTGCGGCAAGATGGCCGGGGTAAAACCCCAGCAGTTCATGGACGCCAGGGCATCCGGCGCAATCACCACCGGCGTGCCGTCCAGCCGGCGGCCGCGGCAGCACCCTTCGGTATCCAGAGCAATGTCGGTATGTTCCTCTACCGACAGCAGCCAGCCTGCAGCACTGCGGCACATACCGCGGTTGACGCCGCCATGCGCGGACAGGGTGCGCCCAATGCGGTAACCCGCCATACAGTGCTGCGCCTTGACCGACCCGGCCGGTGCCGCTTGACGCAGGTGGGCGCCGACTTTCTGGTAGGCGTCCCGGCCATAAAAATCATCGGCGTTGACCACGGCAAACGGGCCACTCAGCAGACTGCGGGCCGCCAGCACCGCATGGGCGGTGCCCCAGGGCCGGGTGCGGCCAGGCGGCACAGTGAAGCCGGGCGGCACATCATGCAGGTCCTGCAGGGCATAAGCGACTGGCACCCGGTCTGCATAGCGGCTACCGATACGCGCCTTGAACAAGGGCGCAAAGTCCTCTCGAATGACGAACACCACGCGGGTAAAGCCGGCCTGCATGGCATCGAACACGGCGTAATCCATGACAGTTTCACCATGCGGGCCAACCGCCTCCAGCTGCTTGAGCCCGCCGAAACGGGAGCCTATGCCGGCGGCCAACACGAGCAGGGTCAGCGGCGCGGTCATGCGGCCAGATCGCGGCCGGACGCGGTGGTGAGCTTGCGAAAGTCTTCTGCCTCAACCCGGGGCGCTACTTCTTGCCGCCAAAGTGGTTCAATTTCAGATTCTGACAGCGCGTCTAGGCTGGACATAAGCTGCACGGCCAATTCGGCCTGTTCTTGCACCGCCAGCGACAGCGCTTCGCTCGTAATGGTTGCAGTAGTCACGAGTAAATCCTAGCACCATACTGCAAAGGCTTTAACGCGCAGGCGGTCTGCGCCTGGGCCAGCAACTTCGCCGCGTCTGGCGCCGATAAACGGTGGTCGCTTAGAACACGGCAGTGGCAAACTCACAATTGCACCCAAGGGCTGCTTTCGGCTCACACTTTGGGCCATCTGCTGACATTGGCGAATGGCCGGATCAGCACAATTTGAGGTCTGCCAAGGTAATCATCAGCAGATTAGGGTCCAAGGGGGATGGCTCAAAGCCCATGTGTTCGTAAAAGACCTTGGCATCATCGGACAAGGCTTGCACCGTCATACCTCGAATCCCGATCACGTCGGCAGCCTGGAGGATGCGCAGAGCGGCATCGCGCACTAGCGATCGGCGCAAACCCTGCCCATGGAGACTGCTGTCGACACCCAGTCGGCCTAGAACCACGACTGGAGCGGAGATGGCGCAAGCAAGGCCATTGATCAACGCTCCCATGGGGCTGGGGTTTGCATCGTTTTGCGCAGGCGCTCGTTAGGTTTTGGCGGCATGTCAAGCCTCGCCAAGAACTCCGAGTAGGCCTCAGGGCTTAACGAAATGATGACCTGGTCAAGTAATGCATCTTCTGCAGCCCGCCGAGCCGCATCCAAAATGAAATCCGTGCGGTTCTTGCCGCGCGTCTTGGCTGCGCGATCAATCAGGTTGCGCTCTTCGGGCTTGATGCGGACGTTGAGGGTTTCGTCCTGTTGTACCGTCTGTCAATTGCAATTTTGTTAGTTAAAAAACGACAAAATCACTATTTGTTAAGTGATTTAACGACATTGTCAAGCGTGGGGGTTTGATTTCTAAGTGCTTTTCAGCCAAACTGCTTGGCGACAGGCGAGCGTGATCAGATTTAAAACTTAGTCGATAAACGACAAAACAGCCTGTTTATTAGTTAAAAAGCGACGCTCCCGCCCAACTTCTTAGTAGTCCACCGACAAAATGCTCATATCCAAGCTATCCCCGCCTGCAGAGGAAGTCATCTTCAGTGCGGCTCTCTCGGCCGCAGAGGCTCGAAAGCTCCAACGGCAAGCAGCGAACGAGCGGCTCTCGCGTGTCTACAGCGGGATTTACGCGGCAAAACAATCTGAGGACGAGCTCAAAGCACTTGTCCGAAGAAACTGGCAGCGCGTCGTGGGGGTGGTTGTTCCAGGCGGAGTCGTGTCGCACATCAGCGCGATGCGAGGAGGCTTGCTGGAGTCAGGTGAGGTAATCCTCTCACACCCGACCTCGTTTAATCGCAAGCTTCTTCTACCAGGGGTGACTGTCAGGGTTGTCAGGGGGCCAGGCCCACTTCCGGGAGACTTGCGCATCGGAACAACAGGTATTCAATTTGCCAGCCGAGCTCGAATGCTTCTGGAGAACATTGGCCGAAAGGGCGACCTCCGGGCATCCGAAGCGGATGTTGAGGAGATGCTTGTCGCCATCTTGAACTCGTCAGGGGAAAAAGCTCTGAACGAAGTCCGGGGCCAAGCTGCTGCCTTGGCCTCGCCGCTTGGGGCTGAAAAATCCCTTGGGCGCCTGACAACCATCATAGGCACCCTACTGGGGACGTACTCTAAGGGCAAACTCACAACTAAGGCTGGGCGGGCAGTTGCTCGAGGTACGCCTGTCGACCGGGAGCGTCTTGAGCGCTTCGAGGTACTGGCCGCGCACTTGCGCACGGTTGCGCTGCCGCATATCGAACGCACCTTGCAGGGTGTTGCGAGGCAAAACGCCGCCTTCCTTGAGTCCTATTTTTCGAACTATGTGGAGGGCACAAAGTTCGATATTCAACAGGCGTGCGACATCGTCATGAACAACAGGGTCATGACGAGCCGCCCGAAAGACTCTCACGACATTCTTGGCGTGTTTCGGCTTGCTATCACGTCTCCGTACCGCGATAGCCCGCCGTTGGCAGGAGAAGAGTTTCTGGCTGGGCTGGAAAGCTGGCACGCGGAAATGCTGAAGATGAGACCCGAAGCGCATCCAGGCAAACTCAAGCTCGAAGTCAATTACGCCGGGACGACACAGTTCGTTGACCCAGCTTTGGTTCGAGGGACTTTCGCCGAAGGCTCCGCGTTAGCGCGCTCCGTGCCGGAGGGCCTGGCACGCGGTGCGTACTACGCCTTCTTGGTTTCGGAGGTACATCCGTTTGAAGATGGTAATAGCAGGCTGTCGAGGCTTGTCATGAACGCTGAGCTCACGCGTTCGGGGGCTTCTAGAATCATCATCCCCACGCTATATCACTTGCAGTACGTAGACTGCGCCAGAGCACTGACTCGAAAAAATGAGCCGCATGGCTTCGTACAAACCCTCGCAAAAATGGCACGCTGGTCGAGCCAGTTCAACTACGAGGGCCTCGATCTGTTAATTGACGAAGTGCGCAAGACAAACGCGCTGGAAGAATCGCCAGTTGAATTCCAATTACTCAACTTGGACGGAAGCCGGGCAGCGTAGGCCATTGTGGTCGAGTCCTGGCGCCGCTTTGGGTCGTTTCCAACCCCAGATCGCAAATAACCGGTCCATCTACCGACCCGCCAAAATCAACCCCGCCGCCCTCCAAGCCAACATCACAGTCGGCGCCTGCGTATTGGCCGAGGTGATGTTGGGAAACACCGACGCATCCACCACCCGCAGGCCCTGGACGCCGTGCACACGCAGGCTGGCATCGACCACGCCGCCCTGGTCCTCCGGGGCCATGCGGCAGCTGCCGCAGGGGTGGTAGACGGTGCCGCTGCGGGCGCGAAAGTGGGCCAGCAGCGCGTCGTCTGTCAGCGCAGCCGGGTCTACCGCAGGCGCGCCGAGGGTCAGGCTGCGCAGGGCCGGAGTTTTTTGCAGGCGGCCGATCAGGCGGGCGCCGGCCAGCACGCCTGCCACGTCAGCCTCTGTGCCCAGGTAATTGGGCTGGATGCGCGGTGGTTGCGCCGGGTCGGGCGAGGCGATGTCGATGCGGCCGGTGCTGGTGGGGCGGCAGGGGTTAAAGCCCAAAATAAAGCCGGGCCAGGGGTCGGGCCGCAGCAGCGGCCGCCGGCCCACGTAGTCGGTGGAATAACTCAAGGGGCTGAAATACAGCTGGGTGTCGGGCCGCTCCAGGCCCGGGACAGAGCGCACCAGCCCGCCCATCTGGTTGACGCTCAGGCTCAAGGGGCCGGCGCGCTCCAGCACAAAGCGCAGCCCTGCCGCCAGCCGGCCGCGCCAGCTGCCCAGCGTGCCGTTCAGGGTGGGCTCGGTAGCGCGGTACAGGTAGTTGATGCCCAGGTGATCTTGCAGGCCGCCGCCCACCGCCGGGTTGTGCTGCAGCACCGTCAGCCCCAAGCCCTGCAGCAGCGGCCCCGGCCCGATGCCGGACAACTGCAGCAGCTGCGGCGAGTTCACCGCGCCACCGGCCAGCAGCACTTCGGCCGTGGCTGTGGCGCGACGCAGCTGGCCTTGCTGCAGGTAGGCCACGCCGACCGCGCGGTGGCCCTCAAACAGGATGCGCTGGGCCAGCGCCCCGGTGCGCAGCGTCAGGTTGGGGCGGCCCAGGGCGGGGCGCAAAAAGGCATCGGCCGCCGAGCAACGCAGGCCGCGCCGGGTGGTGATGGCGTAGGCGCCCACGCCCTCGGGCTGCGGACCGTTGAAGTCTGCCGTGGCCGGCAGCCCCAGCTGGTGCGCCGCCGCCAAAAAATACCGCTTGACCGGGTGGTACTCGGGCTCGCGCTCCGACACCCACAGCGGGCCGTCGCCCTGCACCGTGCCGTCGGCGCCCACGCGGCGCTCCAGCTGCTGGTACGCCGGCGCCACATCGGCCCAGCCCCAGCCCGGGTTGCCGGCGGCGCGCCAGTCGTCAAAGTCAGCCGGCAGGCCCCGGCAATAGACCATGGCGTTGATGGCACTGGAGCCGCCCAGCACCTTGCCGCGCGGCCAGTAGCTGCGCCGCCCGCCCAGGCCGGCGTCGGGCTCGGTGTTGTATTTCCAGTTCACCGACTCGTCGTAAAAGGTTTTGCCGTAACCGATGGGGGTGCGGATCCAGAAGCGGCGGTCTGAGCCGCCGGCTTCCAGCAGCAGCACGCGCTTTTGGCCGTCGGCGCTGAGCCGGTCGGCCAGCACGCAGCCGGCGGTGCCGGCGCCGATGATGATGTAGTCAAAGCTGTCCATCAATACGCCCATCAGCCCGCTCGTCAAAGCTTACCGCTCACAGGTAGCGCACGCCCTGGCGCGCCAGCTCGGCCTGCAGCTGGGGCATGGCCACCTGGTCCACATCGCAACCGGCTTTGATGGACAGCGCGGCGGCAATGCCGGCGCCCTGGCCGGCCACGGCGCAGCAGGCCATGTTGCGCGTGGCGGCGTGGGAGATGCGGTCGCCGCCAATGGCACGCCCACACACCAGCAGGTGCTTGACGCCCTTAGGCAGCATGGCGCGGTAGGGCACGTGCATGTAGCGGCCGGTGGTGGGCAAGATCAAAATGCCGTAGCCGTCGATGAACTCGGGGTAGATGCCCACTGAGTCGTCAAAGCGCGCCTGGTGCCGCACATCCTGCTCGGTCATGTTGTAGACGGCGTCGATCTTGCGCGTGTCGCGGATGCCGATGGTCATGCCAAAGTTGCGCAGCCGCACCCCGGTGCAGCCGGGCGTGTAGCGGCGCAGCGCCTCAATGGCCAGCATGGCCTGCTGGCGCCCTTCGATCTCAAAGTGGGTCAGGCTGTCGGGGTTGGTGCCGTCGCAGCCGGCCAGGTGCACCAGGTTCATGTAGGTCAGCTCGCCGGTGTCGTGCACCGCGCCCCAGGTGCCGGCAATGGTGTTCAGGTGCGGCGGGATCACGCCGTCGCGGATGGCCTGGGCAAAGGGCTTGGCCAGAAAGGGCGAGAACATGGTGTCTTCTTTGCCCGAGGTCTCGATCTCCCACTCACCCGTGGCCCAGTCGCGGTAGGTCTGCGGGTCGGCGCGCACGCCGGCCATGAAGGCCTGCTTGTCCACCCCCGCCAGGTGAAACATCACTGACGCCGCCTGCATGTGCTCCACCGGCGTCTTGACGGTGGGCGCACCAGCACGGTGGGCAATGTCAGCGTCGCCCGTGGCGTCGATCACGCGCTCGGCAAAAATGGCCTCGCGCCCGGCTTTGGATTCAACAATGATGCCGGCGATGGTGTCGCCCTGCATGATGGGAGCCACAAACAGCCGGTGCAGCATGGGGTGGATGCCGGCCTCTTGCACCAGCCGGTCGGCCACCAGCTTGAAGCCCTCTGAATCAATCTCGTACGACAGCGACTGGCTCTCGGGCACCGCAGCCCCCATGGCCTTGGCACGCTCCTCAAACTCGCGGCCGATGCCATTGGCCTCTACCGTCTGCTCATGCCGGTACCAGGCAAAGCCCTCCACGCCCACCACCGTCAGGTTGCCGCCAAAGCAGCCAAAGCGCTCCACCAGCGTCACCGGCACCCCCGTGCGCGCAGCGGCCAGCGCCGCCGCCAGACCGCCGGGGCCAGAGCCCACCACCAGCACGCCGGTGCGGTGCACCACATCGATCTCGCGGGCGGGTTCCAAAAATTTGTTGGTTTGATTCGTCATTGTTTTTGCTCGTTCAAATGTCGCCTACGGTCATACGTTGTCAATGACTGCGCCTGGCTTCTGTTCATAACTGGCGCTTACGCCGAAGCCGACATCCTTTCAATACGTGGCCGCTTGACCTTCCCTGCCTGGTGCAGGTCGTATTGCAGTTGCATGCCAGCCCACAATTCAGCGCTGGTACCGAAAGCTGAGGCCAAGCGGTAGGCCATGTCAGCGGAGATGCCGGATGCGCCGGTCACGATACGGTTAAGCGTCACACGATTGACGCCCAGGCTGAAGGCAGCAGCCGTGACGGTCGTTTCACCTAAATATTCCCGTAGAACTTCGCCGGGGTGTGGCGGATTGTGCATTCGAGTCATTTCAAATCCTCAGTGGTAATCCAGGTAGTCAACCAACACGGCATCCGCACCTTCAAAAGTAAAGACCATGCGCCAGTTACCGTTCACCGTGACCGCCCAATGGCCCTTTAAGCCACCTTTGAGCGGGTGCCGACGCTACACGATGCGAGCAATCACCACCGACCTGCGCTATGTGCAAGACAGACATGACGCACTCAAGCTGCAGCGCCAGACCGCCCCTGTACGAGCCAGCCGGTCCGGTGTAAGCTAAATTCACGGGGTCCACCCCACCAGTTTGCCAGCGAGCCGCCATCATGCCCCAAGTTACCCCCACCGTCACCACCACGCCCAGCCACGCCGGCCAGCGCGTGCTGATCACCGCCGCGGCCAGCGGCATTGGCCTGGTGACCGCGCAGGCCTTTGCAGCTGCCGGTGCCCGCGTGTACATCTGCGACATTGATGCTGCCGCGCTGGCCACTACCTTGGCGCAGCAGCCACAGCTGGCCGGGCAGGTGTGCGATGTGGCCGACGAGGCGCAGGTGGCGGCGCTGTTCCAGGGTGCGCTGAATCACCTGGGCGGGCTGGACATTCTGGTCAACAACGCTGGCGTGGCCGGCCCCACCGCGCTGCTGGAGGACATGCAGTTTGCTGACTGGCAGCGCTGCCTGGCGGTGAATCTGGACAGCTGCTTTTTGTGCGCCCGGGAGGCCGCACCCATCCTGCGCCGGCAGGGCAGCGGCTCCATCGTCAACATGTCGTCCACCGGCGGCCAATACGGCTTTGCCCGGCGCGCGCCCTATGCAGCGGCCAAGTGGGCCATCCGCGGCCTGACGCGCACGCTGGCGCAAGAGCTGGGCCCGGCGAATGTCCGGGTGAACTGCATCTGCCCGGGCTCGGTCAGTGGCGAGCGAATTGACCGCGTGATTGCCGCCGAGGCGGCCAAGACCGGCCAGAGCGAGGCCACAGTGCGTGAGGGGCTGACCGCCATCTCGTCGCTGCGCACACTGATCTCGCCAGAGGACATTGCCAACACCATTTTGTTTTTGACCTCTGCTGCCGGGGCGCGGATATCGGGCCAGGACATCACGGTGGATGGCCACACCGAGACCCTGTAGCGCGGCCACCAGCGTTCCGGTGACGCCCTCAGCCAAGGTGGCCTCGTAGTAGGGCGAGGGCCGCAGACGGGCGGATGGAGTGATTCCGAACATGGTGGGTAAAGTTATTGGTTAAATTGGCCTCTAGCCCTTACTGGCTATGGTGTTATCGCTATTTAAATAATAGCAAATTTGGGCGCCTGGCGACCTGCACCTTAAACCCCTGAGAGATGTAGAGTTAGGGCACGCTGGGCGCTCGCACCGCATAATCAGGCCCATTTCGACAAGCTTGGAGCTCATTGATGCGTTGCCCCTCATTCATCCACTGGCTGGCAAGCGCCGCCTCTGCGGCCTGCCTCACGATGCCGGCTCAGGCGCAAGTGGCCGCAGGTCTGCCCCTGTGGGAGCTGGGCGCCGTGGGCGTGGGGGTGTCTCAGCCCGCTTACCCCGGCGCGGCAGAGCGAACCCAGCAGGCGCTGGTGCTGCCTTATTTGGTCTACCGCGGAGAGTTCTTGCGGGTGGACCGGGGCAGTGCAGGTATCCGGGCCATGAAGACGCCCGCCTTTGAGGTGGACATTGGTTTTTCGGGCTCACTGGGCTCCAAGGCCAATGACACCGAGGTGCGCCGTGGCATGGCAGACCTGGGTACGCTGGTGGAATTCGGGCCGCGCCTGAAGTGGAACCTCACCCAGGATGCAGGTCCGAGCCGCTGGCAGGCTGAGCTGCCCCTGCGTGGCGCGGTTGACCTCAGCAACAACCTGGCTCAGCGGGGCTTTACCCTCGAGCCAGAAATTAGCTTTTCGCACCGCGAACCTCAGGGCTGGTCTTACAGCACCAGCATCAGTGCATTGTTTGGGGATCAACGCCTGGCTGACACCTTTTACGGGGTCAGTGCCAGCGAGGCCACGGCCAGTCGGCCCACTTATGCCGCACAGGGTGGGCTGATTGCCTGGCGCTTATCGGGCACGGTGTCACGCCGGCTTGGGCCAGATGTGCGGCTGATTGCCTTCAGCCGCGCCGACAGCCTGGCTGGGGCCGCCAACCAAAACAGCCCACTGGTTCAGCGCAACAGCGGCGTGAGTGTGGGCTTGGTGCTGGCCTACACCTGGAAACAATCCGAAAGCCGGGCCGCCGACTAAGCACTCGCCAAGAGCAGCGGGGGATGGTCCCACTGTCGGCACGTGATCAACCCAACGCTTCCCCTGCTGTATTCGTTCCGGCGTTGCCCCTACGCGATCCGAGCGCGGGTGGCGCTGCACTATGCCGGCGTGGCAGTGAGGCTGCGGGAGGTGGCCTTGCGCGACAAGCCGGCAGACTTGCTGGCCATTTCACCTGCCGCCACCGTGCCAGTGCTGCAGTTGCCTGGCGGGCAGGTTCTGCTGCACAGCCTGGACATCATGCTTTGGGCTCTGGCGCAACAAGACCCCGACGACTGGCTGGGCCGGCATGACCGTCAGGGCAAGCTGTGGGTGCAGCGCAATGACGACGACTTCAAGCCCCTGTTAGACCGCTACAAGTACGCACAACGCCACCCCATGCTGTCGCAGGAGGCACACCGCGCCCAAGCGGTGGCCGCCTTGATTGAGCCTCTGGAGCAGACGCTGAGCCACCAGCCCTGGCTGGCGGGTACGCGCCCGGGCCTGGCCGACGCGGCGCTGCTGCCCTTTGTGCGGCAATTTGCCCTGGTGCAGCCCGAGTGGTTTCAAGCTGAGCCTGTGCCAGCCTTGCAGCGTTGGCTGCAGACCCAGCTCAGCAGCCCGACGTTTGTGGCGGTGATGGCCAAGCCTGCGCCGGCTGCATCAACCCCGGCCTGATGCCTCAGGCTCCCGCGGCAATCTGGCGCAATGCCTGCTCAAACACAGCCACCGGCTGGCCGCCCGAGATCAGATGCTGCCGGTTGATGATGATGGCGGGCACCGACCGTACGCCAGCCCGGGAAAACATTTGCTCGCGCTCGCGCACCTCGTCGGCATATTCATCGCCGGCCAGCACGGCCTGGGCGCGGCGCGCATCCAGCCCCACCCCAACCGCCGCTGAGACCAGCACGGCATGCGCCTCCGGGCTCTGGCCGTTGGTGAAATAGGCTTGCAGCAAGGCTTTTTTCAGCGCCAACTGCTGGCCAGGCTCACCCTCCAGCTCGGCCCAATGCAGCAGCCGGTGCGCATCAAAGGTGTTGTAAATGCGGTCACGCCCCTGCTGGGCAAAGGTAAAGCCCACCTCGGCCCCGCGCTGGCGAATGGTGTCCCGAATCGCCGTCTGCTGCTCCCCTGTTGAGCCATATTTTTGCGTGAGGTGCTCGGTAATGTCCTGGCCGCCGGCCGGCATGTCCGGGTTCAGCTCAAAGGGCTGCACGTGCAACTCGGCGCTCAGCTCAGGGCTGAGCCGGTCCAAGGCCTGCTCAAGCGCGCTCAAGCCAATGGCGCACCAGGGGCAGGAGATGTCAGACACAAAATCGATGGTGAGGTGGGCAGACATGGCAGGCACGGTGAAAGTGGGCAAGGGCAGCACGGTAGCACAAGCGGTTTGAGCCCGGCAGTAGCGCCGGCGACTGCTGTACAGGTCAAACTCGGGTAAATTCAGGGCATGTATTTGCCAGATGCCAGCCTTAAGGCCCGCGAACCCAACTTTTCCAAGGCCGAGTTCCGGGCTGCCCTGGGCATGTTTGCCACCGGCGTCACCATTGTCACGGCGCGCGGCAGCACGGGCGAACTGGTGGGCCTCACCGCCAACTCGTTTAACTCGGTGTCAATGGCGCCGCCACTGGTGCTGTGGAGCCTGGGGCGCTCAGCCACGTCCATGCATGCCTTCAGCACCGGCTCGCATTACGCCATCAACATCCTGGGTGCCGACCAACAGGCCTTGGCCCTGCGTTTTGCCAGCCGAGACGCCGACCGGTTTGCTGGTGTGGACTTTGTTGACGGCGTGGCCGGCGCGCCGCTGCTGGCCGGCGCGGCGGCCACTTTTGAGTGCTTTAACCGCAGCCGATACGAAGAGGGTGACCACGTGATCTTTGTCGGCGAGGTAGAGCGCTGCACCCAGCGCACGGGTGCCTCGCCTCTGCTGTTTCACGGCGGCAAGTTCTACACCGAACACCCGCTCTGAGCGGGCCTGGGGCCATGCCTGAGCGCAAGACCCGCCTGGACGGCTTGGCCCTGAGCCTGCTGCTGGCATGTTGCGTGTTCTGGGGCTTTCAGCAAGTGCTGGTCAAGGCCACCATCCCCGAGCTGCCACCGATTTTTCAGGCTAGCCTGCGCTTTGTCGGCGCCACTGGTCTTTTGTGGCTGTGGTGCCGCTGGCGCGGCATTGCACTGTTCACACGCGACGGCACATTGGCGGCCGGCCTGCTGGCTGGTGTGCTTTTTTCGCTTGAATTTGCCAGCATCTTTGCCAGCCTGCTCTACACCAGTGCCTCGCGCGCGACCATCTTCGCCTACACCGCGCCCTTTTGGGTCTCGCTGCTGCTGCCGCTGCGCGTCAAGAGCGAGCACCTCAACCGCAGCCAATGGCTGGGGCTGATGCTGGCTTTTGCGGCGGTGCTGCTGGCCTTCAGCGACGGCCTGGGTGGCAACAGTCCGCCCCGGCAATGGCAGGGTGACCTGCTGGCCTTGGCAGGCGGCATGTTCTGGGGCCTGACCACGGTGATGATCCGCAGCTCACGGCTGACGCGCATATCGGCCGAGCGCCTGTTGTTTTACCAGGTCAGCGTGAGCGCACTGGTTTTGCCGCTGCTGTCACTGGCCCTGGGCGAGGCCTGGGTCTGGTCCTGGAGCGGCTTTGTCTGGCTGTCCGTGACTGTACAAACCGCCATCGGTGCGTTTGCCAGCTACCTGGCCTGGATGTGGATGCTGGGCCATTACCCGGCCACCCGCATCTCGTCGTTCGTCTTTTTGACGCCTCTGTTTGCGCTGCTGTTCGGTGCCTGGTGGCTGGGTGAACCCGTCACGCTGAACCTGTTGGCAGCGCTGGCGATGGTGGCCGGCGGCATTCTGCTGGTGAACCGGCGTCCCAGCGCCTAGCGCTCGGGGGTCGTCACCCGCCAGGGCTTGGCCACAAAGCGGAAGACCTGCGGGTCGCGGGCATCCACCGTGCCCTGCACCCAGCCAAAAAACGGCCAGCCAAAGGTCTCGACCCGGGTGAAGTTGCTTAAGCGCTCACCGCTGGCCGGGTCTGTCAGCGGCTGGTCGATCTGCTGGCGGTGGGTGTCGCCGTGCACCAGCACCACCGGTTTGGCAAACAGCCGGGTTTCTTGACGCAACTGGGCCAAAAACGCGTCGTAACCGGGCTGGGGCCGGCCAGCGCGGGCCGCCTCGAAGCCCGGGTTGGCCTGAATCACGATCAACACACCCGCCAGGCGCTTGTCCCGCGCGTGGGCAAAGGCCTGGGCCAGCCAGACCTGGTTGGCCGCGCTGCGCGCTACAAACTCAGGCACCGGGCCGGTCTGTCCGGGCACGCCATAAAAATTGTTGTCGCTGCCGGGCAGGTTGAGGGTCACGAAGAGCGCGCCACCGGCCTCCCAGCGGACGTTCTCGCGGTAGCGCCCAAACGCTGGATCGGCGCTTTGGCGCAGCAATGGCATAGGCTTTTGACCCAGCGAGTACTCACTAACAAAAAACAACTCGCGCAAACGGTCAAGCCGTTCCAGCGGGTCATAGGCGCCATTGCTGCGGCGGTGGCAATCGGTCCAGTCGTTGTCGCCGGGCACGTACACCAGCGGCGCGCGGGAGGCCTGGAACAAGGCCAGCCGATCCTGGAACAGAGCGTCACTGCAAGCGTCTGCCCCGCTTTTGAAATCACCCGAATGCACCACAAAGGCCGGGTCTGCCGACGCCATGTCGGCCATCAACCCCGGCAGTTGTGCCCGCTCCCAGGCGCTGTAGGGCGTATCGCCGAACAGGCCAAAAGGCAGGGGCTGCGCCAATGCCAGGCGGCAGCACAGCGCCAGCAGCAGGGACGGCCATAGCAGCGCACGCGCTCTGGGCCACGGGGCTCTGAAGAGACGGTGCGAGGGCTTGGGCTTATGCTTGTTCAACATGGTTTCGAGGGTACTCCGTCTACCCTACACTTTAGCTGCCGAAAAACTCAACTTAAGGGGCAAGCATGGCAGCAGGCTGGATGTCGGTATTGAAAATGGTGCCCTGGAGCGATGTGATCAGCAGCGCGCCCAAGGTGGCTGATGGCGCCAAGAAGTTGTGGAGCACGGTGGCCAAAAAGGCCGGCGTGGTCGGAGAGTCGGCGCCTGAAGAACCAACGGCTGAACCGCAAGATTTACCTGCTGCAGAGCTCCTGGCGCTGCTGCAGGGGCAGCTTGCCCGCCAAGAGGCCGGCCTCGCGGACCTGCGCCAGCAATTGCTCAGCGCCACGGCACTGGTCCAGACCCTGGCCGAGCAAAACGCCCAGCTGGTGCAGCGGGTGGAGGCCAACCGGGTGCGGGTGCGCTGGCTGACCCTGGCCGTGCTTTTGCTCGGGCTTGGCCTGGCTGCGGTGTGGGCGCTGAGCCGCTGATACACGCTGACACGGCTGGCCGCTGACACAGCTGCACTTGCTGCCATAATCGTGCACAATTGCACATCAAGTGCAAGCCGCTAGGGGTGCCGTGTCCGGTCTTGTGCCGGGCCCAGCTGAGAAAGTCCCTTTGAACCTGATTGAGGTAATCCTCGCGCAGGGAAGCCGGCCCAAGACCGCTGTGGGGAACTCCGCCACCGTTTAGCGCACCGGGCCACGCCGAACTGCCATTTTTGCTGGAAACACGCAATGGCACTCCATGACAATTCTCCCGCCCTGACCCCGGTCAGCCCTGACGCACGGGTGTTTGACGCCAGTGCCCACCGCTCACTCTGGTTCAGCCTAGGCGTTGGCCTGCTGGTGATGCAGGTAGGTGCCTACCTGGTCCCCGCGGTGGGGACACAAGACGCCCTGCTGGCCATTGTGCTCGGCTCTATTTTGGGAGCGGGCTTGCTGGCCTGGGCGGCCAAGCTGGGCTGCGACAGTGGCCTGTCAAGCGCCGGGCTGATGCACCGGGTTTTTGGCAGCGCGTTTGCCCGTCTTCCGGTGCTGCTCAACATCATCCAACTGCTGGGCTGGACAACTTTCGAGTTGGTGATCATGCGCGAGGGCACCCAGGCCATCGTCGCCCAAGCATTGGGCTGGCCGCCCAGCCAGGCTGGCCTGGTTTGGGCCACGCTGCTGTGGGGCGGCGTGCTGACGCTGCTGATGATGGGCTCCATGCTGACCCTGGTGCGCAAATTTGTCCGCCGCTTTGGCCTGCCACTGGTGGTGCTGTCGCTGATGTGGCTCACCTGGCAGTTCGGCAGCCTCGCGCTGGCCAAAGGTTTTGCACCTTTCTGGCAGCGCCAGGGCACCGGCGGCATGGGGTTTTGGGCCGCTATTGACCTGGTGATCGCCATGCCCGTGTCATGGCTGCCGCTGGTGGCCGACTACGCCCGCCACGGCATCAATGGCCGCAGCACGCTGCGCGGTACCTGGCTGGGTTATGCCTTGGCCAACACCTGGTGCTACGCGCTGGGGGTGCTGGTGGTCAGCGTCTCGGCGCCGGATGCGAGTTTGGTGACTGCACTGCTGGTGGCACAGGGTGGCCTGCTGGCGCTGGGCCTGATCTTGCTGGACGAGCTGGACAACGCCTACGGCGACGTGTATTCGGCAGCGGTCTCTGGCAACAGCTTGCTGTCGCGCGTCTCCGTGCGGGCCTGGGGCCTGACCATCGCACTGGTCTGCACCGGCCTGGCGCTGGTGCTGCCCATGCATGAGCTGGAGCCCTTTTTGCTCAAGCTCAGCTCAATCTTCGTGCCCCTTTACGGCGTGATCCTGGGCCGCTTGGCGCTGGGTGGGCTGGCTAGACCGGCCAGCGAACGGCGGGTGGATTGGGCAGCAGCGGCCATCTGGGTGCTGGGCGTAGCCCTGTTTCAGGCACTTCACGCCTCGGCGCCGCAATGGGGTGCCAGCCTGCCGGTCCTGGCCGTCACCTTTGGACTCGCCCGGCTTACCCAGGCCAAGGCATGATCACAGCGGCAGCCTATGGGCCGCCAGCGGCGCATGGCCATGGTTGAGCGGCCCATGCCCCTGACCCGTCTGAACAGCAGCGCCCTCGGAAATAGCGGCGCGGATGAAGTGCCGCGCCGCCTGAACCGCGTCAACCAGCCCCAGCCCCAGCGCCAGGTGAGCGGCGATGGCCGACGACAGGGTGCAGCCGGTGCCGTGCACATTGCGACTGGGGATTCGGGCGCTGGTCAGGCGCAACATGGGCTGGCCCGGCTGCAACAGCACATCCACCAGCGCATCCCCCGGCAAATGGCCACCTTTGAGCAACACCGCCTGCGCGCCCATGGCCAGCAAGGCCTCAGTGGCGGCGTCCAGTCCCTCGGCATCGGCGATGGGCTGCTGCAACAACAGGGTCGCCTCGTCCAGGTTGGGGGTGATCAGGGCGGCACGGGGAAACAGCTCTCGCACCAGCACCTGTACCGTGTCGCTGGCGATCAAACGGTCGCCGCTGGTGGCCACCATGACCGGGTCGAGCACCACGTTTTTGAGCCGGTAATGGTCAATCGCCCAGGCCACCACCTCGACGATATCCGGGGCATGCAGCATGCCGATCTTGACCGCGTCGACGCCAATATCTTCAATCACGGACTGCAGTTGCGCCTTCAAAAAGGCCGCCGGCACCGGGTGAATGCCCTGCACGCCCACCGTGTTTTGCGCTGTCAGCGCGGTGACGGCGGTCATGCCATAGCAGCCCAATGCGGCGAAGGTTTTGAGGTCCGCCTGAATGCCGGCGCCACCGCCGCTGTCAGAGCCCGCAATGCTCAGGACGCGGGCATAGCGAGTGGCCGGCGTGGTTCGGTGGGTGTTTCTGGTGTGGGTGGTGTTGGTGATCTGATTCATGGCCGGGATTATGCGCAGGCGCTGGGCTGCTGGGCAGCTGGGGTGGGGATAAACCCGCAGAGGGGTTTGCCATGCACGCGGTGATTCTGGGCGCCGGCTTGATGGGCCGCCTGCTGGCGCATGCGCTGGCCCAGCAGGGGCACCGGGTTGAGGTGCACGAGGCGCAGGGGCCAGACGCCACTGGTTCCGCCGCCCGGGTGGCCGCCGCCATGCTGGCACCCCTGGCCGAGTCGGCCATCACCGAGTTGCCGGTAGTGCGCATGGGCCAGTATGGTCTGGGCCGCTGGCCCGAGCTTCTGGCCACGCTGGCGCAGCCGGTGTTTTTCCAGCAGAACGGCACGCTGGTGGTCTGGCACCGCCAAGACGCGGCCGAAGCCCGACGCTTGGGCCAGCAGCTGCAACGCCACCAGCAGCAGCAGCCCACGCTGGCAGCGCCGGTACTCCTGGACGCCGCTGGCATGGGTGCGCAAGAGGCCGGTCTGGCGGGCCGGTTCAGCCAGGGCCTGCTCTTGCCCGGCGAAGGCCAGCTCGACAACCGCCAACTCTTGCAGGCCCTGCTCGACAGTCTGCAGGCCCAGGGCGTGGCGCTGCACTGGCACAGCCACCGCACGCCGGCTGATTTTGAGCCCGGGCGGGCGGGCCAGCCCGACTGGCTGATCGACTGCCGTGGCTTGGGCGCGCGGCCGCAATGGGCCGGCTTGCGTGGGGTGCGGGGCGAAGTGCTGCGCTTGCACGCGCCGGATGTGACATTGACCCGGCCGGTCCGGCTCGTCCACCCCCGCTACCCGATCTACATTGCGCCCAAGCCAGACCATGTGTTTGTGGTGGGCGCCACCGAGATCGAAACCGACGATCTGTCGCCGGCCAGCGTGCGCTCGACGCTGGAACTGCTGAGTGCGGCCTACTCGGTGCACCCGGGCTTTGGTGAGGCGCGCCTGCTGGAGGTGGCCGTCCAGGCACGCCCGACCTTGCCCGACAACCTGCCGGCCCTGCGCCAGCTGGGGCCGAGGACGCTCCAGGTCAACGGCCTGTACCGCCATGGTTTCTTGATCGCCCCGGCCCTGCTGGACGCCACGCTGGCGTTGCTGCACGACGAGCCGGCACAGCTGGCCCATGGCTGGGGCCTGCCCATCCACAACGATTAAGCCGCGTGACCCCTTTGAACCTGCTCATCAACCAAAAACCCTATCAGCTGCCGGCCGGGGCCACCCTGGCTGACGCTGTGGCGATAGCGGGGGTGAGGGCACCGTTTGCCGCAGCCGTGAACCTGCAGTTTGTGCCGCGTAACCAGTATGCGCAACACCAGCTGCACGAACAGGACCGGGTTGAACTGATTTCACCTTTGACTGGAGGCTGACCCCATGACCCCCGACAACGACGACCTGATGCTCTACGGCGAGCGCTTCGCCAGCCGGCTGCTGCTGGGCACCTCGCGCTACCCCTCGCCCAAGGTCATGGCCGACGCCGTGGCCGGCGCCCGCCCCGCCATGGTCACCGCCTCGCTGCGCCGGCAGACGGCCCAGGGCCAAGCGTCGCAAGATTTCTGGCAGCTGCTCAAGGCCATGGCCGTGCCCGTGCTGCCCAACACCGCCGGCTGCCACAGCATTCAAGAGGCGGTCACCACCGCCGAGATGGCGCGTGAGGTGTTTGAGACCGACTGGATCAAGCTCGAGCTGATTGGCGACGACTACACGCTGCAGCCCGATACGCTCAACCTGCCCACCGCAGCCAGCCTGCTGATCCAGGCCGGCTTCAAGGTGCTGCCTTATTGCACCGACGATCTGGTGCTGTGCCAGAAACTGGTCGATGTGGGCTGCCAGGCCGTGATGCCCTGGGCCGCGCCAATCGGCACCGGCCGGGGCCCCATCAACCCCTATGCCCTGCGCAGCTTGCGCGACCGACTGCAGGTGCCGCTGATCGTGGACGCGGGTCTGGGCCTGCCTTCACATGCCTGCCAGGTGCTGGAGTGGGGCTACGATGCGGTGCTGCTCAACACCGCCGTGGCGCTGGCGCAGGACCCGGTGGCCATGGCGCTGGCCTTTGCCCAGGCCGTGAGCGCCGGCCGCCTGGCCTGGCGCGCCGGCGCCATGCAGGCGCAAGAATCAGCCCAGGCCAGCACACCAGTGCTGGGCACCCCTTTTTGGCACCAGACATGATGACGACCCCCAACCACCTCCCCGACGCAGCGGCCACACTGGCCACCGACATCGCTCACCGGCACGCCACCCTGCAGCTGGGTGAACCCGCAGCCTGGACCAGCACGGTACTGCCGGCAGACGCTGCGCTGGATGCACACACCCAGGCGGTCTTGAGCGCCTGCCGGCGCCTGGGCTTTGTCGAGCACGATGCCCAGACGGTGGCGCAGGCCTGGGCCGCGCAAAGCCGCAGACTGGGGCGGATGGACCCGGCCGCCTGGCCCAATGAGCCAGCGGATTTCGGCCTGGCGCCGTTCCCACGCGCCCAGAGCTTTCCGCCCTGCCCGCGGCGCTTGGGCCTGTATGCGGTGCTGCCCGACGCCCAGTGGGTCGCGCGCATGGCCCAGGCTGGTGTGCCCACGCTGCAGCTGCGCTTCAAATCAGCTGACCCGGCGGCGATCAAACGCGAAGTGGCGGCGGCCGTGCAGGCCGTGCGGGGCACGCCGGCGCTGCTGTTCATCAATGACCACTGGCAAATTGCCGCCGACTGTGGCGCCTACGGGGCTCACCTGGGGCAAGAAGACCTGGACGCCACCCGCCTGAGCGACATTCAGGCCACCGGCCTGCGCTTGGGCCTGAGCACCCATGGCTATGCGGAAATGCTGCGCGCTGATGCAGCCAGCCCCAGTTACATCGCCATGGGCGCGGTTTATGCCACCACCCTCAAGCGCATGGCCACCGCACCCCAAGGGCCAGGCCGGCTGGCGGCCTACGCGCGGCTGCTGCGCGACTACCCGCTAGTGGCCATTGGCGGCATCGACGCGAGCCGACTACCCGAGGTGCTGGCCAGTGGCGTGGGCTCGGTGGCGGTGGTGCGGGCCATCACAGCGGCCGCCAACCCGGAGGATGCTGCAAGCGCCTTCAAACTCTCCGTGAAACAATGGTGGCTTTCCAACCCCTAATCAGGCTGTATGAAACTTTCTATATTCTTGCGCCCGATGTTGCGGGCGGCAGCGGGCCTCGCCATGGCAGCGCTGTCTTTTTCTGCCGCCGCGCAACGGGCACCCTACACGGTGGCGGTGGTACCGCAGTTTCGGGCCGAGGAAATTCACCGGGTATGGGCCCCCTTGCTGGAGCGGCTGGGCAAGGAAACCGGCCTGTCTTTTGTCTTGAGCGTGTCGCCCAGCATCCCCGCCTTTGAGGAGGGCATGCTAGCCGGGCGGCCTGATTTTGCCTACATGAACCCTTACCACCAGGTGATGGGCATGCGCGCCCAGGCCTATGTGCCGCTGTTGCGCGACAGCAAACCGCTCAACGGCATCCTGGTGGTGCGCAAAGACGATCCAATCAAGTCAGTCAAGGAACTTGACGGCAAGCAGATCGCCTTTCCCGCGCCCAACTCGTTTGGCGCCTCGCTTTGGATACGCGCCCTGCTGGAAAAGCGCGAAGGGGTCAAGATCAAACCGGTTTACGTGAAGACCCATTCCAATGCCTTCCGGCATGCCGCAACCGGCCTGTCAGCCGCAGCCGGAGGCATCGAGAGCACCTTGGGGGAGGAACCGGCCGAAATGCAATCGGCGCTGCGCGTGTTGCTGGAGACGCCTGGCGTGCCACCCCACCCCCTGAGTGCCCACCCCCGCGTGCCACCTGCCACGCAGCGCGCCGTGACCGATGCCTTGTTGCGCATGGCTGCCGACCCGAGCCTGAAAGCGCTGCTGGGCGACATTCCCTGGACCAGCATTGTGCGTGCCGACTATGCGCGCGACTACAAACCGCTTGAGAAGTTTGGCCTTGATGACTTCGTGGTTCGAACTCCGCCGTGATGAGACGCCTTGGTCCGCAGCGGATGCTCACGCAGCTGATGCTGATCACGGCCTTCGCCCTGCTGCTGGCTATCGTTGCGCACGCGACCTTTGTACTGCAAGAGCAGACGGCCGTTGCCAAAGCCAGCGTGGAGCGTCAGGCTGCGGCACTGGCGCGTAACCTGGCCATCGGCAGTGCCGGACCGCTGGTGCTGGGCAGCCTTGACGCGATTGATGACCTGTTGGTGCGTTCGGCCGATTTTCCTGATGTAAGGCAACTGCGCATCTGCAACCCGCAAGGGCTGGTGCTGGCCCAAGTGGTCCACGACCCGGAGCAGCCACCCCGGCAGGTTTTCGCGACGAACCAGCCACGCCTGACACCACCAGCGCAGATCGCTGCGTCGCTGACGCCGTCTGGCGCCGGCCAAGACGCCATGCTGGTCGCCTGGCACCCGATTGAGGCTGGTGCTCTGTTGGGGTGGGTGCGGGTGGACTACGCCACCGACATCATCGACGAGCTCCGCCGCCGCATCTGGACCACCACCGCCATCGCCGTGGTGCTGGCGGTGGGCGGCACCGGGCTGCTGCTGTACATGTTTTTGCTGCGCACCATGCGCGCGCTGAACCACGCGCGTCGTTTTGCCATGGCGCTCGACAGCTCAGAAGGTCGGACGCTGCCCCTGGAGGCTGCACCGTTGGAGATTCAAGACCTGCAACGCGCCCTGAGCGCAGCCTCACTCAGGCTGCACAGCCAGCGTGAGCAACTGGCCATAACCATTGGCAACGAACTGCGGCTGGAACAAGAAAAGAGCGTGGCTGAGCAGGCGACCCGGGCCAAGTCTGACTTCCTGGCCCACATGAGCCACGAGATCCGCACCCCGATGAACGCCATCATCGGCATGTCGCAACTGGCGCTGCAAACCAACCTGGACGCACGGCAGCGCAACTACGTTGAAAAGGCTCACCGATCGGCGCACGGGCTGCTGGGCTTGATCAACGACATTCTGGATTTCTCAAAAATCGAGGCCGGCAAGCTCGACCTCGAGCAGACTGATTTTCGGCTTGAGGACGTGCTGGAGGCGGTGGTCAACATCCTGTCCGTCAAGGTCGAGGACCAAGGCCTGGAGCTGCTGATTGACATGGCGTCCGACGTGCCCACGGCGCTGACAGGTGACCCGCTGCGGCTGCAGCAGGTGCTTCTTAACCTGGGCAGCAACGCCTGCAAGTTCACCGAAGCCGGCGAGGTAGTGATTCAAGTTCGCTGCGTGGCCCGGGACGACGCTGGTGTTGAGCTGCATGTGCAAGTGCGTGATACCGGCATCGGCATGAGCCCGGTCCAGCAGGAGCGACTGTTTCAAAGCTTTAGCCAGGTCGACAGCTCGACCACGCGCCGCTATGGCGGGACCGGCCTGGGCCTGGCAATTTGCAAGAACCTGGTCACGATGATGGGCGGCCGGATCTGGGTGGACTCAAGCCCGGGTGTCGGGTCGACCTTCCAATTCACTGTCCGGCTGGGCGTACAAGCTGAACCGATGGGCCGGCGCCTGGTTGTGGCCTACGAACTGGCCGGCCTGCGCGTGCTGGTGATAGACGACAGTGCCAACGCGCGCGACATCATTGGCGCCATGGCAACGGGCTTTGGCATGAGCCTGGAACTGGCCAACAACGGCGCTGCGGGTCTGCAGGCGGCAGAGGCAGCTACAGTGCTCGGACACCCCTTTGATGTGGTGCTGACCGACTGGAAAATGCCGGGGATGGACGGCATTGAAACCATCCGACGATTGCTCGAGCTTTCACCCAGGCGTCCCGCCATCATCATGGTCACGGCCTATGGCCGCGACAACGTGCTGGCGTCAGCGCGAGAGCTTGGCGTCCAGCTGCCAACGGTATTGAGCAAACCAGTCACGGCCGATGGCCTGTTGGCCGCCATCGGTCAGGCGCTGGGGCATAGCCCGCTGGTCGAGCCAGCTCAGGGCCGGCGACAGAACCAGTCGGCAGAGGCCCGCAGCAAGCTTGCAGGCGCGCGCCTGCTGCTGGTCGAGGACAACGCTGTCAACCAGGAGCTCGCCCAAGAAATTCTGGCGCAGGCTGGCATCGAGGTGGCGCTGGCGGCCGACGGTCAGCAAGCCCTTGACCGGCTGACCAACGAGGGGCCGTTTGACGGCGTGCTGATGGACTGCGAGATGCCGGTGATGGATGGCTATGAGGCCACCGCCCGCATTCGTGCCAACCCAGAATGGGCAAAGCTGCCAGTGCTGGCCATGACGGCGAACGCCATGGTGGGTGACCGCGAGCGCGTGATGGCGGTTGGCATGAACGACCACATCGCCAAGCCACTGGACATCGACGAAATGTTCAACGTGATCGGACGATGGGTATCGCCGGCCGCAGGCCGGCGCCCCGCGGCCGCACCCCCCGCACCCCCCGAAGCACCGGTTGAACTGATTAGTCCAGACAAGTGGCCCGAGCTGTCCGAATTACCGGGGATCGAAACAGCCGCCGGGCGGGCCCGGGCACTCGGTCGGCCAGAGCTCTACCTTCGGTTGCTGCGTTTGTTTCTACAAAACGGGCAGCAGTTTGAGACGCAGTTTAGAGGCGCCCTGGCTGCGGGCTACACCAACACAGCGCAGCGGCTGGCCCACTCGCTCAAAGGTGCTTCGGCCAACATCGAGGCCCCCGCCATTCGGCATGCCGCCGGCCTGCTGGAGCAGGCTTGTCAAACCGACCCCGAAGCGGTTGATCGGCTGCTGACGGCCACACTTCAAACTTTGGAGCCGGTCCTGGCAGGTTTGGTCGCCGCGCTGGCGGCGGTTGACGCACGCTCGCACGGGGCCCTGGTCGCGAGTGAAGACACCATGGCACTGGGCCCGACTGCAGCCGATTCACGCGTGCCGCGCTTACTGCGCAAACTTCAGGTTGAGCTAGAGGCGGGCGAGGGCGAGGCGCAGCAAACGCTGGCGCAGATCCTTCCGCTTTTCGCCGGGTCTCCCCATGCACCGCGGCTGGAGCCCATCACGGCTGCCATCAGCAACTTTGACTTTGAACAGGCGGCGCAGCTGGTGGGCGCCCTATTTCAAGAGCTCACCAGCCGGTCTTAAGCGCCCGGCCCTACGCGCCGGCCAATCGGCACCCATCGCAAAAGGGCAGCGAACAAGGCCTGCGGCAGGACTGGTTTGGCAATGTGGGCATTCATGCCGGCTTGGGCGGACCGGGCGCGTTCCTCAGGCAACACACTGGCGCTCATGGCCAGCACCGGCAACGCCCCCCAGGCCGGGTTGGCGCGGATGTGGGCCGTGGCCGTGTAGCCGTCCATCACCGGCATTTCCAGGTCCATCAGCACGCAGTCAAACGGGTCCTGCGCCAGCAGAGCCAGCGCCTCTTGGCCGTTGTGGGCAACTTCCACCTGTGACCCAACCTGGGTCAACAACTCAACCGCAACCAGCTGGTTGACCGCGTTGTCTTCTACCAGCAGGATACGGGCGCCCTTGATCGCTGCCAGCGCGCTGTCGTCCTGCACAGGCCACACGCGGCGGGCAGGGTCGTCAGACCGCGTTGGCACTTTGGCGACCCTGGCAACTTGGGTAAAAGGGAGTTCAAAACAGAAGGTGCTGCCCTGGCCAGGTTCACTGTGCGCCCAGATGCGTCCGCCCATCAGCTCGACCAGTTCCCGGCTGATGGCCAGGCCCAGGCCAGTTCCGCCAAATTTGCGCGCAATCGACGCGTCGGCCTGCGCGTAGGGCTTGAACAGGCCTTCGACTTGCGCCGCAGACATCCCCAGGCCGGTGTCCTGCACGGTAAAACGCAGCACCAGCGGCTCTTGCGGTGCCGAGGCCATGGCCACGCTGACCACAATGTCACCCTGTTCGGTGAACTTGCGGGCATTGCTGATGAGATTGGTCAGCACCTGGCGCAGGCGCGTCGGGTCCCCCATCAGGTACCTGGGCACCTCGGGCGGGCAGCTCAAGTGCAAATTTAGCCCCTCCTGCGCCACCAACTCGGCCAGCACCGCCTCAGTGCCTTTAAGAACTTCCTTGAGGTCAAACGGCATTGCCTCCAGCTGAGCCTTCCCAGAGTCGATCTTGCTGAGGTCCAGCACGTCGTCGAGCAGAGTCATCAGCGCAAGTCCCGCCATTTCCACCTTGCCCAGGTAGTCTTGCTGCAGTGGCGTGAGCTCGGTGCGCAGGGTAAAGGTCGTCAAGCCGATGATGGCGTTCATCGGGGTGCGGATCTCATGGCTCATGCGAGCCAGGAAGTTGCTTCTGGCCTCGCCTTTGAGGATGTCGGTGATGTCGATGCTGAAGGCGTAATAGTGCTGGCCATGCTCTCTGGGCGGCGCGGCCACGCGATTGACCCGTACGGTGACAGCCGGTCGGTCGCCACGGGCGGGGTGCTCAACGATGTCGCTGATGACCTCGCCCGCCCGAAGCCGGGGGTACTCAGCGAACAACAGGGCTGCCCGCTCGGGCCCCCGCATCTCCAACATGGTTCGGCCAACGACCTCGGCCGCCGGCAGCCCGAACAGGTCGGCCTGGGCTTGATTCACATAGACATAGCGGCCATCTTGATCCACCACCGCGATGAGTCCAGGAAAGCTCGCCAGCAGCGCCTCGTACTCGGCGCGCCGCGCCTGGCTGTCGGCCAAGGCGGCGTCAAGCTCGCGCTGGGCCTGCTTGAGTGGCGTGAGATCGGTCCACATGCCGACCGAGCCTTGCTTGACGCCGGCGGCGTCAAAGATCGGGGTGGCGTTGTTGAAACACTCAACGCGCGTGCCATCTGGGCGCACCAGGCCGATCTCGTAGCCCTTCTTGTGACCCCGTTTGCGCCGCTCGAGCTGGTCGTTCAAGACGACAAGGTCTGGGCCCGAGAAGAACTCGAACACGCTGTGCCCCATGACATCATCGCGCTCACGCCCGAGCAGGCGGCACATGGCTGGGTTAACAAACACTGTCAGCCCGGTGTTGTCGAGGTACCAAATACCTTGCTCGGTGTTTTCCAGCAGTCGTTCGCGCTGCCACAGCTGGGCCTTGGTCTGTGCCAGCTCGGCCCGGAGTTGCTCCAGCTCAGTCATGCCCCAAGCGCGGCGATGCGCCGTGCGAGCCTCATCCGACGCTTGCCCAATGGGTTGTTACTCACCTTGAATTCTCCCCGCCATGGTTCATGAGCCCCAACTGCGATGGGTTGAAGCCGTCTTTTCTAGGCTCAAAAGTATGCAGCAGATGAACCCGGTGTGATACACGTGGAAACCCGGGCCCTATTCATCAGGGCGCGACCAGCGCCAGGCAGCGGCAACTGGGCCAGCGCGGCCTCCAGGTCAGCGGCGCGCTCGAACCGCGGGCTCAGCTCCGCCAGGATCAGCGGGTTGATGATCAGTGGCGCGTGGCTGCCACAGCGGTCCAGTTGCTCCAGCGACCAGTCGGCCCAGGTGGGGTCATCGGCCAGCACATCGATCAGCACACCGCTGTCTACCAGCGTGCCCTGCAGCTGCGCCGGTTGCAAATAACGCGCATCCGGCTCGCGGGCTGCCAGCTTGCTCACGGTGCGGTGCTTTCAGGCGCGCAAAAAAGCCATGAACTCGTCCGTGCCCATGCCCTTGAACTGGCTGGCGTTGGCGCTGCCGCGCACCCATCCGCCGCCAGGCCAAGGCCGGCCAACACATCGCCGGTGTGCTCGCCCAGCATGGGCGGGGCCCGGTGCAGTACCGGCGGCGTGGCGCTCAGCCGCAACGGGCTGGCCACACTTGCTATCGATTCAATAGCTGTAGCGTCAATGATGGCGGGGGCTAGGGCCTGATTTAGCTTCAAACCCCGGGCCTGCACCTGGGCGTCGGCGGAGGGCGCGACTAGATGGATGCACGCTTGCGCACTGTGCGTTTTGCTTGGCTGGCAGACGTGCTTTGGGCTTCAACGTAAGAATCCAGCAACCGGCGGATCATGCGCTGGTACTGAGTCTGATGCTTGGATGCCTCAGACTTGAAAAAATCGACACTGCTCTTGCTGAGGGCTAGCGTCACTTTGACGCCGTCTTCCTTGAATGCCAACTCCGCAGGTGACGGCAGAAAATCCGCGACAACCTCAACGTCGCCTATGGGCTCATCGGTGTAAACGATCTTCTTTTTCATAAATTGCCTTTCCTTTGCGCCAATACGGCGGCCGTTGAAAGCATCGATGCAGGCGCCTGTGTCGACATTTCGGTCAGAAGCCGCTAACTCACCACCCCCTGCGCCCGCAACCCAGCCACCACATCCGCCGCCAGGCCAAGGCCGGCCAACACCTCGTCGGTGTGCTCGCCCAGCATGGGCGGGGGCCGGTGCAGCACCGGTGGTGTGGCGCTCAAGCGCAGCGGGCTGGCTACACTTGCTATTGATTCAATAGCTGTATCGTCAATGGTGGCGCGGGCTAGAGGCTGATTTAGCTTCAAACCCCGGGCCTGCACCTGAGCGTCGGCAAAGGCCTGGCCGATGTCGTTGATGGCGCCGCACGGTACCGCCTTGTCTTCCAGCAGCGCAATCCAGTCCGCCGTGCTGCGGGTGCGGGTCACCGCCTCCATGGCCGAGATCAGCGCGCTGCGGTGTTGGACGCGCAGGGTGTTGCTGGCGTAGCAGGCATCGGCCGCCCACTCGGGGTGGCCGGCGGCCTGGCAAAAGCGGGCAAACTGGCCGTCGTTGCCAATCGCCAGCAGCATGGCGCCGTCGGCGGTGGGAAAGTCTTGGTAAGGCGCCAGGCTGGGGTGGCTGTTGCCCATGCGCTGCGGCACGGCGCCGGTGTTCAAAAAGCCGGCGGCCTGGTTGGCCAGGATGGCCATGCCCACATCCAGCAACGCCATGTCGATGTGCTGGCCCTCGCCGGTGCGATGCCGCACCTCGATGGCGGCCAAGATGGCGCTGCAGGCATAGACGCCGGTGAACAGATCCGTCAGCGCCACGCCCACCCGCAGCGGGCCGCCGCCGGGTTGGTCGTCGGCCCGGCCGGTGATGCTCATCATGCCGCTCATGGCCTGGATCATCAGGTCGTAGCCGGCGCGCGGCGCGTAGGGACCGTCTTGCCCAAAGCCGGTGACCGAGCAGTAGATCAGGCGCGGGTTCAGCGCCTTCAGGCTGGCGTAGTCCAGCCCGTACTGCGCCAGGCCGCCCACCTTGAAGTTTTCCACCAGCACGTCGCTCTGCAGTGCCATCTGGCGGATCAACGCCTGGCCTTCGGGCTGCGCCATGTCGATCGCGACCGAGCGTTTGTTGCGGTTGCAGGCGGTGAAATAGGTGGCCTGACTGGTATCTTGCCCCTGCGCGTCCTGCAAAAAGGGGGGGCCCCAGTGCCGGGTGTCGTCCCCCGCACCAGGCCTCTCGACCTTGACCACGTCGGCCCCCAGGTCAGCCAGCATCTGGGTGCACCAGGGGCCGGCCAGCACGCGGGACAGATCCAGCACCTTGATGTGGGGCAGCGCCCCGGCTTGCGTTGTCATGGGAATCTGTTGGCAAATCAGTTAGCGAATGCCGCAATGCCGGTCTGCGCCCGACCCAGAATCAGGGCGTGAATGTCGTGCGTGCCCTCGTAGGTGTTGACCACCTCCAGGTTCACCAGGTGGCGCGCCACGCCGTACGAGTCAGAAATGCCGTTGCCCCCCATCATGTCGCGCGCCAGGCGGGCGATGTCGAGCGCCTTGCCGCAGCTGTTGCGCTTGAGGATGGAGGTGATCTCTACCGCGGCGGTGCCCTCGTCCTTCATGCGGCCCAGGCGCAGGCAGCCCTGCAGGCCCAGCGCGATTTCGGTCTGCATGTCGGCCAGTTTTTTCTGAATCAGCTGGTTGGCGGCCAAGGGCCGGCCGAATTGCTTGCGGTCCAGCGTGTACTGGCGAGAACGCAGCCAGCAGTCTTCGGCCGCGCCCAGGGCGCCCCAGGCGATGCCGTAACGTGCTGAATTGAGGCAGGTGAACGGACCCTTGAGGCCCTGCACCTCGGGGAAGGCGTTTTCTTCGGGGCAGAACACGCCCTCCATCACGATCTCGCCGGTGATGCTGGCGCGCAGGCCCACCTTGCCGTGGATCGCCGGGGCCGACAGGCCGGCCATGCCTTTTTCCAGCACAAAGCCGCGGATCGGGCCGACTTGGCCGCCCTCGGACACCTCTTTGGCCCAGACCACAAACACATCGGCGATCGGGCTGTTAGAGATCCACATCTTGCTGCCCGACAGCTTGTAGCCGCCGGCCACCTTGTGGGCGCGGGTGGCCATGGAGTTGGGGTCGGAGCCGTGGTCGGGCTCGGTCAGGCCAAAGCAGCCGATCCATTCGCCGGTGGCCAGCTTGGGCAGGAATTTCTGGCGCTGGCCCTCGGTGCCGAACTCAAAAATCGGCAGCATCACCAGCGAGCTCTGCACGCTCATCATCGAGCGGTAGCCGGAATCGACCCGCTCCACCTCGCGCGCGATCAGGCCATAGGCCACGTAGTTCAGGCCCGGGCCGCCATAGGCCTCTGGGATGGTGGGGCCAAGCAGGCCGAGCTCACCCATCTCGCGGAAGATGGCCACATCGGTCTTTTCGGCACGAAAGGCCTCGGTCACGCGCGGCAACAGCTTGTCTTGGCAGTAGGCGGCGGCGGCATCGCGCAGCATGCGCTCCTCGTCGCTGAGCTGGCTCTCGAGCAGAAAAGGGTCTTGCCAATTGAAAGTAGCGTGGGCCATAGTGTTCTCCAGATAATGCAAGGGGGTAGGGCATGCCCAAAAGGACAGAGACCCTATGGTAGTGGCGGATTGGCCAGCCAGGCAAACGAGTTATTGGCATCTAGATATGATTTTTTTACATTTCTTGGTACTGTCGATCTCCACAGTAGGCCGGCCAAACCGCAGGCCAAATCAGCCCTTGAGTCTCGTGTTTATTGGTGGTTCAGCTATAAAATCAGGAGTGATTAGCCGTGCAACTCGTTTTAATGTTATGTGGGATAAGCACCTTATGACCTCAACCCTGCACCGACTGCTGAGCGTCGCCCTGCTTTTAACGGGATTGAACGCCATGGCGATTGAAGAACCCAAGTACACCGTGCTGTCCAAAGAGGGCGCGATCGAGCTGCGCCAGTACGCGCCGTTTCTGATCGCTGAAACCGTGGTGGAGGGCGATATGGACGAGGCCTCGAATCGGGGGTTTCGGCTGATCGCCGACTTCATTTTTGGCAACAACCAGGCGGTCGACAACCCTGGCAGCTCAGCCAAGATTGCCATGACGGCGCCGGTCACGGTGGTGCCAGAAGCGCCATCGCAAAAGATCGCCATGACCGCCCCGGTGACCATCGCCCCGGCAGACCTGGCCGCCAACCCGATGGCCGGCAACCGCTGGCGCGTGCACTTTGTGATGCCTAGCGCCTACACCCTGGCCACCCTGCCAAAACCCAAAAACACCGCCGTAACGGTGCGGGAAGTGCCGGCCAAACACTTTGCGGTGTTGGGTTACTCCGGGTTCAACACCGAGTCGCGGATTCAGCAGCGCACAGCCGAACTGCTGGCCTGGGTCAAGGCCAAAAACCTGAGCCCCATCGGCGCGCCACAGCTCTCCCGCTATGACCCGCCCTGGACGTTGCCGATGTGGCGGCGCAACGAGATCATGCTGGAACTGCCCGCCCCCTGACCAAACACCCATCACCATGACCCAACAAGCCCTGAACGTCCTAGGCACCGCGCTGGTGCCCTGTTCTTTTGAGCCGCTGACCGGCTTTTACCGCGACGGCTGCTGCAACACCGACTTGGAGGACCACGGCACCCATGTGGTGTGCGCTGTGGTCAGCGACGAGTTCTTGCAGTTCTCCAAGATGCGCGGCAACGACCTGTCCACGCCGCGCCCCGAGTACCGCTTTCCCGGCCTCAAAGACGGCGACCGCTGGTGCCTGTGCGCGCTGCGCTGGAAAGAGGCTTTCTCCGCCGGGCTAGCGCCCGAGGTGGTGCTGGCCAGCACCCATGCCAAGGCGCTGGAGGTGGTCAGCATCGAGCAGCTGCAGGAGTACGCCGCAGCCTGAGCCACCCCGGCACCTGCCATGCGCCGCAAAATCCCCAGCCTGCAGGCCCTGGCCTGTTTTGATGCCGCCGCCCGGCACCAGAGCTATACCCGCGCCGCGCAAGAGCTGGCGCTGACGCAGGGCGCGGTGTCGCGCCAGATCGGCGCGCTAGAGGCCTTTGTTGGCGTAGCCCTTTTCCAGCGCACGCGCCATGGCGTGGCCCTGACCGAGCGCGGCGCCGAGTACGCGCTGCAGGTGGCGGGCCGGCTGCAGGGGCTGGAGCAGGACACGCTGGAGGTGATGGCCGGCCAAGGCCGCGGCGGCAGCCTGCAGCTGGCCGCGGTACCGACCTTTGCCACGCGCTGGCTGATCCCACGGCTGCCGGCCCTGGCCGCGCTGCACCCCGAGCTGACGGTGCACATCGAAACCCGCACACGGCCCTTTTTGTTTGCCGACACCGCCTTTGACGCGGCGCTTTATGCCGGCACCGCCGAGCAGGTGGCCAACTGGGCCGGCACCCGGGCCACACGCCTGCTCGACGAGCAAATGGTGCCGGTGTGCAGCCCGGCGCTGGTCGCCGGCCTGGGGCAATCGGCGCCACGGTCGCCACAGCAGCGACAGTCGCCTCTTTCACCACTGACGCCGCAGGCCATTGCCACGCTGCCGCTGTTGCAGCAAAGCACCCGCCCCAGCGCTTGGCGCCAGTGGTTTGACGCCGCCGGCGTGGCCGCGCCCATGGCCCTGAGCGGCCCACGCTACGAGCTGTTTTCCATGACGGCCGCCGCTGCCGCCCAGGGCTTGGGCCTGGCGCTGGTGCCTCGCCTGCTGGTCGAGCCCGAACTTGCGCGCGGCGAACTGATGGTGGCCTGCGCCCAGGTGCTGCCCGGCGACCGGGCCTACTACCTGGTGCAGCCGGAACGGGCGGAGGAGCGACCGGCGCTGAGCGGGTTCAAGGCCTGGTTGCTGGGCGCCGTCCGGTAGGCCACGGCGGCACCCACAGGCCCGATCAACGGCTCAGACGAAGGTGGCGGGCGACACACCAAAGCGCTGGCCGAGGGCGCGGACCTGGCGAAGATTTAGCTCTCGCTTACCCGACAGGATTTCAGACACCACGCCTTGGCTGCCAACCTCGCCCAGTTCGCCTTGCTTGATGCCATGTTGCGCCATCAGGAACTTGAGTGCCTGCAGGCCCGTCACCGGCGGCAGCGGGTGGTGCTCGGTCTCAAAGTCCTCAATCAAATCACCAACGATATCAACCAGGCCCATGGCAGGATGGTTTTCGTCGCCTTGGGTCTCATCGAGCAACGCTTCAAGCATCGCGACCATCTGCTGATAGTGCGCCTCGTCCCGAATTGGAGCGATATCGGTCGTGCTGCGAAAAGCCTCCCAAGCAGGGAGCAGGTATTTCACCTCGACGTGTGCTGTCATGATCTCCATGTCCCTTTGTCATAGTCCCGGTGGGTCAGCACCGCCTTGATGTAGACGATCTGTTTCTCGAACCGGATGTAGGCGATCAAACGGTATTTGTTGCCGCCGATGTCGAAAACCGCCAGTTCGCCGACCTTGTCAACCGCATTGAAGGCCGCTTTCAGCTCAGCCCAATGGCCAAACCGATTTTTCTCAATAACACGTCGCCAGCCCTGCAAGGGCTCATCAGCTTGAGGGTGAACTGCTACGAATGCGCGCAGTGCACTGTTACTGATGATTTTCATGGGGGCAGTATATCTCTATTTGAGATATACCGGTGCTTGTGCGCACTGCTTCGCAGTCCATTCCCCCTCCGCAACAGTTGCCCAGCAAAGGGTTTGTACGGATGTCCAATTAGTTTGTACGCTCGTACAGTGGCCGGCATATGAGCAGCCCCCAGGCCCAGTTTCCCGCACCGGTTAAAGCCAGCGCGTCCAAAGCCGCCGCCGACCGACCGGACCGGCGCGAGGCTATTCTGCTGGCAGCCGAGCGCCTGTTCTCGCAGCAGGGTTACCACGCGGTGAGCCTGCGTCAAATTGCCCTGGCGGCCGAGGTGCCGCTGGCCCTGGTGGGCTATTACTTTGGCCCGAAGCAGGCCCTGTTCCACGCAATTTTTGAGCACTGGCAAGCAACAATTGCACGCCGGCTGCAGCGCCTACAGGCGGCCGGGCAGGCCGGCGACAGCGACCAAACACTGACTGCCATCGTCGAGGCCTTTGTCGAGCCGGTGCTGGAGATGCGCGCCAGCGCCGAAGGCGAGTACTACGCGCTGCTGGTGGCGCGCGAACTGGCTTTTCGCACGCCTGAGGCGCAGTCGGTGCTGGAAGACTACTTTGACCCGCTGGCCCACGCCTTTATTGATGCGCTGGCCGAACTGTTTGCCGGCGACTGCCGGGCCCGCGCCGCCTGGGCCTACCAATTTGCGTTGGGCGCCCTGATTCACCACATCAGCGATGACCGGGTGGCGCGACTCTCACTGGGCCAAAACCTGGCCAATGCGCCCGAAGCCGCTGGCTGGCTGGTGCGGTTCATCAGCGCCGGCATTGCTGCCGTGATGCTGGCCCCTGCGGCGCCCGCTCCCAATGCATCGCCCTTATCCCACTGACCCCACTGACCCCACTAAACCCATTCACAACCACCGGAGACCTCCCATGAAAAGACGCACCCTGAACGCCCTGCTCGTCGCCACCGCCGCCAGCCTGGCCGGCCCAGCCCTGGCGCAGCAGACCATCAAGCTCACCGCTGGCGCCGGGCACCCGCCGGTGTTTTTGTGGATCAAGACCATGGACGAGGTGTTCATCCCCGAGGTGGACAAGCGCCTGGCCGCGGCCGGCAACAAGTACAAGGTGGAGTGGACCAAGGCCTGGGGCGGCACGCTGATGAAGCTGGGCACCGAATCCAAAGGCGTGGCCGACGGCATTGCCGATGTCGGGCTGGTCAGCACGGTGTTTGAAGCGCCCAAGTTCCCGATGCAGAACATCAGCTACTTCACGCCGTTCGGCACCGACGACATCAACCTGATGAGCCGCACCGTGGCGGACCTGCAAAAAAGCATCCCCGCCATGGGCGACGCCTGGACCAAGAACGGCCTGACCTACCTGAATGGCATGGCGCTTGACACTTACCATATCTTCACCAAATTCCCGCTGACCCGGATCGAGGACCTGCAGGGCAAAAAGATCAGCGCGCCCGGCCCAGCGGCGAATTGGATCAAGGGCACCGGCGCCGTGGCGGTGGCCGGCTCGCTCAACAGCTACTACGAAGACATCAAATCCGGCGTGTCAGACGGCGTGGTGGTGTTCTCCACCGGCGCCTGGGCCGCCAAATTGCACGAGGTGGCGCCTTATGTCACCAAAGTCAATTTCGGCTCCATGTACTCGGGTGGCGTGGTGGTGAACAAGTCGCGCTTTGACAAGCTGCCGCCCGAGGTGCAGCAGGCGCTGCGCGAGGCCAGCGACGTCTGGTCGGCCAGTTACGCCAGGGCGCAAACCGCCGCCACCGGCGACGCCCTGCAAAACATGAGCAAGGCCGGCGCCAAGGTCAGCGAGTTGTCGGATGCCGAGCGCAAGCGCTGGGCCGATGCCTTGCCCCAGGTCGCCAAAATCTGGGCCGACGACGTCAAGGCCAAGGGCATGCCCGGCTACGACATCCTCACGGCCTACGATGCCGCCCTGCTCAAGGGTGGTGCCAAGCTGCCGCGCGACTGGAACAAATAAGTGGGACCGGCTGCGGCTGAGCCAACGCTGGCCAGCATGGACTCTTACCAAAGAACCATGCCGCTGGGCCTGCATCGCCTGATGCAGGCCATGAACGCCCTGGGCACGCTCTGGATCCTGGCGTTGATGGTGCTGATCAACAGCGACGTGATCGGCCGCAACCTGTTCAGCGCGCCGATTCTGGGCGTGCCGGAGATGACCTCGCTGTCGATTGTGGGCATCGTGTTCCTGCAGCTGGCTGACACCCTGCGCTGCGGCCGCTTCACCCGGGCCGACATCCTGCTCGACAGCCTGAAGCGGCGGCGGCCGGCCGCGGCCGACCTGCTGCAGGCCGTGTTTCATGCCATCGGCGCGCTGCTGATGGCGGCCATCCTGTGGGCCGCCTGGGCGCCGCTGGTCGACTCGGTGCGCATTTTTGAGTATGTCGGCGCGGTGGGATCGTTCCAGATTCCGGTCTGGCCGATCCGGCTGATCACGCTGCTGGGACTGGCCACCACCATGATCTGCTTTGCGCTGCTGGCCAGCGCTGACCTGCAACGCCTGTTCCGACGCCGCCACCATGAGTAACACCACCATTGCCCTGTGCTCCCTGTTGTTGATGCTGCTGTGCATCTATGCCGGCATGCATGTAGCCATCACGCTGGGCGTGGTGAGCTTCATTGGCGTCTGGCTGATCCGCGGCGACATGGAGATCGCGGCCAATTTGCTGGCGCAGGCCGCCAGTGATGCCATTGCCAGCCATATTTTTGGCGTGGTGCCGCTGTTTGTGCTGACCGGCTTTCTGGTGGCCTACGCCGACATCGGCAAGGACGCGTTTGATGTGGCGAATCAGCTGTTCCGACGCATTCGGGGCGGCCTGGGCGTGGCCACGGTCGCGGCCAATGCGGTGTTTGCCGCCATCACCGGTATTTCGATCGCCTCGGCCGCCGTCTTCACCCGGGTGGCGGTGCCGCAGATGCTGCGCTTTGGCTACCAGCCCAAGTTTGCTGTTGGCGTGGTGGCGGGCTCCTCGGTGCTGGGCATGCTGATCCCGCCCAGCCTGCTGATGATTTTGTACGCCTTTTTGTCGAACCAGTCGGTGGGTGACATGTTCACTGCCGGCATCGTGCCAGGGCTGCTGCTGGCGGTGGCGTTCTCGGTCGGCATCGTGGCCATGTGCTGGCTCAAGCCCGAGCTGGTTTACCTGAACGGCCAGCACCAGGACATTCCGGCCGACTCGCTGATGTCCTGGTCGGAGATGGGCCTCAAGATCATTCCGCTGGCGCTGCTGATCGGCCTGGTGCTGGGTGGCATTTACGCCGGCTGGTTCACCGCCACCGAAGCCGGTGCCGTGGGGGTGCTGCTGGCGCTGTTGATCGCGCTGGTGCGCCGCAAGCTCACGCTCAAGGGTTTTTGGGGGGTACTGACCGAGACCGGCCATGTGACGGTGTCGGTGAGCTTTCTGATCATCTGCGCCAATGTCTACACCCGCATGCTGGCCATGAGCGGTACGCCGCAGGCGCTGGTGGAATGGATGTCCATGGCCGGCTTTGGCGTGGTGATGTTCATGTTTTTGTATGTGCTGATCATCCTGCTGCTGGGCACCATCATCGACTCGTCTTCGATCATGCTGATCGTGCTGCCGCTAATGCTGCCGATTGCGCAGCTGTTCGGGCTGAACCTGGTCTGGTTTGGTGTGGTCACGGTGGTCGCGGTGGAGATCGGGCTGCTGACGCCGCCATTCGGCCTGAGCGCCTTTGTGGTAAAAAGCTCGCTCGATGGCAGTGTGCCGCTGAGCATTGGCGACGTGTTTCGTGGTACCGCGCCCTTCACACTGATGATGACCGGCGTGCTGGTGATCCTGATGGCGTTCCCGTCACTCAGCCTGGTGCTGCTGAAATGAGCGCGCCCAACCCGCTGGTCGGCTTTGCGGTAGACCGCGCGCTGCTGCGCTACACCGGGCAAGACCTGCAGCGCCCGGAATGCATTCTGGCCGAGCGCGACGGCACGCTGTGGGCGGCCGATGCCCGCGGCGGTGTGACCCGGATCAACACCGATGGCAGCCAGACCTTCATCGGTCAGCGTGCCTCTGGCGCCTTTGCCAGCGCCAGCACCGCCAGTGCCGAGGCGTTTGAGGCCAAGTACACCCAGGGCACCCTGCCCAACGGCATGGCCTTTGCCGCCGACGGCCAGCTGCTGATTGCCAATTTTGGCACCGATGTGCTGGAGATCATGGACCGCCAGGGCCACACCCGCACGCTGTACGACCAGATTGACGGCCAACCCATCGGCAAGGTCAACTTTGTGCTGCGCGACCGGCGCAACCGCATCTGGCTCACCATCTCCACCCGGGTCAACCCCTGGACGCAGGCCGCCAGCAGCCGTGTGCGCGACGGCTACCTGGCGGTGGTGGATGAACGCGGCCTGCGCGTGGTGGCCGACAACTTCTACTTCACCAACGAGATCCGGCTGGACGCTGCCGAAGAGTGGCTGTACATCGTCGAGACCACCGGGCCGCACATCACGCGCATGCGCCTGCATGAGTCGGCGCAGGGCGTGGCATTGACCGAGCGCGAGGTGTTTGGCCCCAGCCAACTGGGGGGCTACCCGGACGGTATTGCCTTTGACAGTTTTGGCAACCTCTGGTGCACGCTGGTGATGGTGGACCAGCTGATTGCCCTGACACCGCAGGGCGACAGCCTGCTGCTGCTCGACGATGGCGACCCGGCAGCCAGCCGCACGCTGCTGGCGCGCATGGCCAGTGGCCAGGTCAGCGCCGAGGACATGAGCCGGGCCCGCGGCACGGTGGCGCCCTGGATGGCCAGCGTGACCTTTGGCGGGCCAGACCTGCGCACGGTCTACATTGGCAGCCTGCTCGGCACCCGCATTCCGTACTTTCAGTCGCCCGTGCCAGGCTTGCCCATGGTGCACTGGGCCTGAGCCCCCCAACCCCCCTAGCCCCCCTAGCCCCAAGGAGTCTTTCCATGCCCCGTCGCTTTGTAGACCTCTCCATCTTTCTGGAAAACGATGTGATGAGTGACCCACCAGCCTTTGCGCCCAAGATTCAGTACTTCAATCACGAGAACACCTTTGCGCAGATCGAGCCGTTTTTCCCCGGCCTGCAAAAGCAGGACCTGCCCGACGGCGAGGGCTGGGCGGTGGAGATGGTGCAGCTGTCCACCCACAACGGCACCCACCTGGACGCGCCGTACCACTTTCACTCCACCATGGACAAGGCGCTGGGCGACAAGAAGCCGGCCATCGCCATCCACGAGGTGCCGCTGGAGTGGTGCTTTCAGCCCGGCGTCAAGCTGGACTTCAGGCACCTGGCTGATGGCTACGTGGTCACCGCAGCCGACGTGGAACAAGAACTGGCGCGCATCGGCCACACCCTGAGCCCGCTGGAGATCGTGGTCATCAACACCCGGGCCGGCTCGCGCTACGGCGCCAGCGACTATGTGGCCAGCGGCTGCGGCATGGGCTACGAGGCCACCATGTACCTGCTGGAACGCGGTGTGCGCCTGACCGGCACCGACGCCTGGAGCTGGGACGCACCCTTTGTGCACACCGCCAAAAAGTACGGCGAGAGCGGCGACGCCGGGCTGATCTGGGAAGGCCACAAGGCCGGCCGCGACATTGGCTACTGCCACCTGGAGAAGCTGCACAACCTCGAGGTACTGCCCCCCAGCGGCTTCTACATCAGCTGCTTTCCGCACAAGATCCGTGGCGCCTCGGCCGGCTGGACCCGGGCCGTGGCGATTTTTGACGATGCCCTGATGGCCTCAGACCGGTCCTAAGGGTGGGTGCCATGCTGCTCGACGAAACCCATGCGCCAGCGGCCCGTGCCTGGCTGGCCAGTGCCAACCAGATCGGCGACTTCCCGCTGCAAAACCTGCCCTACGGCGCCTGCCGCCGCATAGGCAGCGCCGGGCCATTCTGGGTTGGTGTGGCGATTGGCGACAGCGCACTGAACCTGGGCGCTTTAAGCCAGCTGCCGGTTTGGGGCGCCCTGGGGCCCGGCCTGGACGCCGCCCTGGCGCAGCGCGCTGCCCAGGCAGCTGCAGCCGACAGCCTGAACGCCCTGATGGCGCTGGGCCCCAATGCCTGGCAGGCCCTGCGGCTGGCCCTGTTCCGGCTGCTGCACGCCGATGCCGCCCCGGCCACTCAGCGCCAGTTGCAGGCCTGCCTGACACCATTGGACGACCTGGAGCACCAGACCGCCGTGCGGGTGGGCGAGTACACCGACTTCTACACCTCGCTGCACCACGCCCGTAACGTAGGCCAGGCCATTGGCAACGGCGGCCTGGTGCCGCCCAATTTTTTCTGGATGCCGGTGGCCTACCACGGCCGCGCCTCCAGCCTGGGCGTGAACCAGCAGGTGCGCCGGCCGGTCGGCCAGGTGATGGCGCCCGGTGCGGCCAGCCCGCTGGTAGGCCCGAGCCAGCGGCTGGATTACGAGCTGGAGCTGGCGATTTACGTCGGCCAGGGCAACGCCCAGGGCACGCCCGTGCCGGTGGCGCAGGCCGAATCCCACATCTTTGGCCTGGGCCTGCTCAACGACTGGTCGGCGCGCGACATCCAGTTTTGGGAAATGGCGCCGCTGGGGCCATTCCAGGGCAAAAACTTTGCCACCACCCTGTCACCCTGGGTGGTGACGCTGGCGGCGCTGGCGCCGTTCCGGTTGCCGTTTGAGCGCGCGCCGGAGTTTCCGCCGCCGCTGCCCTACCTGGACAGCCCGGCGCTGCGCGACAGCGGTGCGCTGGACATCGAGCTCAGCGTCACGCTGCAGAGCGCCGCCATGCGCGGCGCCGGCCAGGCTGGCGAGACCCTGAGCCGCACCAACTTTCGGCACCAGCACTGGTCCATCGCGCAGATGCTGGCACACCACACCCTGGGCGGCTGCAACCTGCGCCCGGGCGACCTGATGGGCAGCGGCACCGTGTCAGGCCCGACGCCGGCCGAGGCCGGTGCCCTGATCGAGCTGAGCCAGGCCGGCCAGCGCCCCGTGGCCCTGCGCAACGGCGAGCACCGTGCCTTTTTGCAAGACGGCGACGCCATCGCGCTGAATGCCTGGTGCGAGCGGCCTGGCGCGGTGCGCATCGGCTTTGGCTCGGCGCAGGGCCAGGTGCTGCCAGCTTTGATCTAGAAACCCAGAAGAGAACCCATCGTGTCCCCTGCTATTTCCGCGCGCGTGCTGCACCGTCCGATCTTGAACCTGGCCCGGCTGGGCCGCTGGCTGACACTGGCCCTGGTGCTGGCCTGGCCCAGCAGTGCCTGGTTGCAAACCGCTACCACGCCTTCCTGTGCCCTGGTGCTGATGCACGGCAAATGGGGCGGGCCACAGGGTCTGGCCCTGTTTGCGCGCAAACTGGAGACCGTGTGCCATGTCGTGCTGCTGGAGATGCCTTGGTCCGGCCGGCGTGCCTACGACCAACCTTATACGGTGGCACTCAAGGAGATCAGCGCCCAGATGCAGACCCTGCGCGGCAAAGGCTACCGGCAGGTGCTGGTGGGCGGGCAGAGCTTTGGCACCAATGCCGCCCTGGCCTACATGGCTGAGGTAGGTGACGCCGATGGCGTGCTGGCGCTGGCGCCCGGCCACTCGCCACGCGTGATGTACCAGCAGGGCATGGGCCGGGCCGAGGTGGACCAGGCCCGCACCCTGGTGGCCGCCGGGCAGGGCGCACAAACGCTGACGATCAACGACATGAACCAGGGCCGCCGGCGCAACATGACCATGAGCGCCGACACCCTGCTCAGCTACTTTGACCCGGACGGCCTGGGCCACATGCCCAAGACCAGCGCCAATTTCAAAAAAGCGGTGCCGGTGCTGTGGGTGATCGGCACCCAGGACCCGTTGTACCCGGCCGGCGAGGCCTATGCCTACGCCAAGCTACCCGCCCACGCCAAGAGCCGCTACCTGGTGGTGGACGCCGGCCACGGCAACACGCCTGAGGTGGCTGCTGCCGCCGTGATTGAGTGGCTCAAGGGCTTGGAGTAAGGGCACTGGCGAGGGATCCCTACTGAGCGCGTGCCGCTGAGGCGATCAAGCCGCCTTCAAGTACATGTCAATGTGTATTGACGAATAGGGGCAAATTACGCCACCGCTGGCTGTACGCTCCAGCAAGCCCAGATCAGCCAGGATAACCACGTCTTCGTGCACGCGCTTGACATCGCGTTTGACAGCGCGGGCGAGTTCACGAACAGACAGTTCGCCTTTGCCCTGGGTCGCGCGAACAATTTCCCAACGCTTTTCAGAAAGCTTGCCAAAGAAATGCGCAGGGCTCTCAAAATTGAGTACTTCGCCCTGGTAATTGTCGGCCTGGGCTGTTTTGGCCATGGCGCGCAAAGCGCCTTTCCAGTCGGGCTGCAGGGTGATGGTCAGATAGCGCTCAATCATGGTGTTCTCCTGGTAGCAACGGCTGCAATAAAGTCATCAATCAGTTGGTCCACGCCGGTGAAGGCGTAGGGAACCTCGACGCCATCCGGGTGACAGTGATCACCCTTGCCGCGCTCGTTGTCAAAACCGACCGTACGCACGCCGTCCACCACATACACGGCTCTGTACTTGTAGCCGTGATCCGTGGGCGGTACGGGCTTGGGCACCTTCCAAATTAACACTTCAAGTATTGCGCCATCGGCCGTGACGTCTTTGAAGCGGGTAATTAGCTGGGGGGACACGTTGGCAATTGTGACAACATGCTCGTACGTTGTCAATTTTGCCAACAGACGGGTCCGGCCAAAGTGAACCCAACACAGCCGCCTCGGCTGGAATAGCAACCTGCCAGAGCCTGCGGGCACGACGCCCTGGGTGACAATGCCCGCCACACGCTGGAGCCCCCGCCATGAAATGGAAGATGTCCGACAAGTCACTGTTCGCACTGCTGCTGCGCTCGCCCTGGTGGATCAGCATCGCGGTGTTTGCGGGCTTTGCCCTGCTGGCGCGCGCCCTGCTGCCACCCGCCTATGTGTGGGCGGGGTTGTTTGGCGGCCTGCCATTTCTGGTGATTGGCGTCATTGCGGCGCAGCGGCAGTGGCTGGCGCCCAAACCGGCGCAAGTGGCGCAGCAGTTGGAGCGCCTCAGCGCCATGGCCTGGCGCGACTTTGCCCAGGCCTTGACCGAGGCCTACACCCGGCAAGGCTTTATGGTGACGGCCTTTGAGGGTGTGGGCGCCGACTTGCAACTGGTCCAGGCTGGTCGCACCACGCTGGTCAGCTGCAAGCGCTGGAAAGCAGCCAAGCTGGGGGTTGAGACCCTGCGCGATCTGGTGGCCGCGCGGCAGCGCCAGGACGCCTCGCTCTGCGCCTGCATCACGCTGGGCCAACTCTCCGACACCGCGCGCAGCTATGCGAAAGCCGAAGGCGTGCAGGTGATCGAGGCCGGGGAGTTGGCGGTGCTGATGCTCAAATAAGTGACCGCACGTCATCAGCCGCCAAACCACCAGCGCATACCTTTTCAAATCAGCCCGACCATGAACAACGATGCCACCCAAGCCCCCGTCGACCTCGCCAGCGTGCGCCGCGCCCAAGTGCTGGTGGCCTGTCGCGAACTGGCGCCCACGCTGGCGTTCTTTCAGCAGCTGGGTTTTGCCGTAGACGCGATTTTTCCAGCCGACAGCCCAACCACAGCCATGGTCAGCGCGCATGGCCTGAGCCTGCGCCTGGTACAGGGTGCGACGGGTGGCGCGACCGATATTCACCTGCTGTGCGACGACCCCGCGGCAGCCGGTGTGGCGCTGCTGAGCTCACCCGATGGCCTGCGGGTGCATTTTGTGGCAGCCGACCCGCCGATGCGGGTGCCGTCGACGGCCCAGCGTCTGGTGCTCAGCCGGGGCGCGGGTACAGATGCCTGGGGCGTCGGCCGTGCCGGCATGCATTACCGCGACCTGGTGCCGGACCGCCTGGGCGGCGCCTTCATCGCCTCGCACATTCGTATCCTGGAAGGTGGGCCGGTCGCTGACTATGTGCATTTCCACAAGATCCGTTTCCAGACCATTTTTTGCCGCAAGGGCTGGGTGCGGGTGGCTTACGAGGGCCAGGGCGAGCCGCTGCTGATGCAGGCGGGCGACTGCCTGTTGCAACCACCCTTGATCCGCCACCGCGTCATGGAAAGCTCAGCCGGTGCCGAGGTGGTGGAAATCTGCGCACCGGCGCAGCACATCACCATCGCCGACCGCAGCATGGCGCTGCCCAATGGCGACCTGCAGCCGGGGCGCGATTTCGACGGCCAGCAGTTTGTGTTTCATGTCGCCGCCCACGCCGCCTGGGCGCCGTGGCGCGTCCCGGGCTACGAGGTGCAAGATACCGGCATCGGCACGGCCACGGCCGGCCTAGCGGGTGTGCGGGTGGTGCGTCCTGTGGCTGAGGGGGCGCCCGTCCACCAGGCCCATGCCAGCGAGTTCTGCTTCTACTTCGTGCTGTCGGGCTCCGTCAGCCTGAGCGCACAGGGCCAGACTTACCGGCTGGCGAGCGACGACAGCATCACCCTACCCGATGGCCTGCCCTACACCTTGAGCGAGCCCAGTGGCGATCTGACCTTGCTGGAGGTGACACTGCCAGCCGAGTTGCGCCTGCACACAGACGTCAAAGCCTGACCTGTTGAGGACGCCCTGGCAAGCGCTGCAACAGCGCATCACGAAACGACGTAAACGCCTTGAGGCGGCGCACCGACGGCCGGTAGATCATGCCGGCCACGTAGTGGCCAAAACTGGTCCTCAAAGGAAGCGGGCGTAAACCGTGCTGGGCCGCCGTGCCGAGCGCGGTCGAGGGCAGCAGCATCAGGTAGTTGCTGTGCTGCATCAGCCGGAACGCCGATTGGGCCGATGAGGTCTCAACCGTGGCCGCCGGGGGCGCCAAATCTGCTTGCTGAAAATAAGACACCATGAGCTCTCGCGATGCGGCACCGGTCGTGAACCAGATCCACGGATAAGCGCTCAGGTGCGCCGCCTCCACGACGGCCAGCTGGTTTAACGGGTGCTGTTCGTTGGCAAACACCAGGTGCTCGATCTCCAGAATAGGTTCGTACTCCAGCTGCGGATCGCGTGTGGCGGGCAAGCCACCGAGCACCACGTCCAACAGGCCGCTGGCCAGCATCGGCAGCGACACATCATTGATCAGGTCCAGCAAGGTGACCCGAATCTTGGGGCGGACCGTCTGCATGGCCGCAATCGCATCGGGCACCAGGGCATAAGCCCAGGCGGGACCGGCTGAGATGCGTAACTCGCCGGCCTCGCCGTCGAGCAGTTCGCTGATTTCACTGACAGCGTACTGGCATGTGATGGCCACCAACTGGGCATGGTGCTTGAGCACCTCGCCAAAAGGTGTCAGGGTCATCCCGCGCGAGGTGCGCTCAAACAGGCTGGCGCCCAGGCCTTCCTCCAGGTCCTGGATGCGGCGTGTCAGCGCCGACTGGCTGATCGCGATCTTGTCGGCCGCCTGCCGAATGCTGCCCTCGGCGATCACCGTCAAAAAATCGCCCAGCAGGTGAGAGCGACGCAACAGCCGAGCCGGCGAAATCTGCGGTTCATGATTGGTTCCGGCACTGTCCATCAAGATCTCCTGCAAGGGTGAAGCGAAGCGATGCGTTTCGTGCATCATGGTCTCAAAAAAATGCACTTCCAAGCATAACCGGGGCTGACTAAAGTCGGGCGCTGATATGTCTGACCCGCAGCCTGACCCCCCTACACCTGTGCGCCGCGTCGCCCGCCCCAAGGGCGCAGCGCGCCAGGCTGTTCACAGACGCCTGCTGCTGCTGAACCTCAGCGCGGCCCTGCTGGGCCTGGCGCTTTGGGCTTTTTTCAGTTACCTCAAGCTCGCCGGCCTGCCGGGACCGCTGGCCGTGCTGGAGCGGGCCGGGCAACTGATCAGCAACGGCAGCCTGCTCAATGACACCCTGGCGTCAGTACGCCGCGTGCTGATCGGGTTCGCGCTGGGCACGCTGCTGGCCATTCCGGTGGGCTTTCTGATGGGCTGGTACACCGTGGCGCGCGGCCTGATGGAGCCCTATGTACAGTTCTTCCGCACCATCCCACCGTTGGCCATGATCCCGCTGGCCATCGTGTTCCTGGGCATCGGTGAGGTGCCCAAGGTCTTTGTCATTACCTTGGCGGCTTTCCTGGTGTCGGTGATTTCCACCTACCAGGGCGTGGTGAATGTCGACAAAGTGCTGATCAACGCCGCGCGGGTGCTGGGGGCCAGTGATGCGCAGGTGTTCAGGCGCGTCGTCATCCCGGCGTCGTCGCCTTTCATCTTGGTGGGCATGCGCACTGGACTGGGCGCCGCCTGGTCAACCCTGGTGGCGGCCGAGCTGATCGCGGCCCAAGAGGGGCTGGGCCACCGCATGCAGCAAGCGCAGGTGTACTACGACCTGGAAACCATTTTTGTCGCGCTGATCACGATCGGCCTGACCGGCCTGGTGATGGACCGCATCCTGTTGCGGCTCGAAGCCCGGCTGACCGCGTGGCAGGAGCGCCGATGAGCAGTCTGCCAAGCCCAGACAAGATTGTGTTTGACGCTGTCACCTGCAGCTTCGAGCTGGCTGGACAACCTTTTTTGGCGATTGACCAGGTCTCGCTCGGCATTGCCGACGGCGAATTTGTGACCCTGGTCGGCCCTTCGGGTTGCGGCAAATCGACGCTGATGAACCTGGCAGCCGGCCTGCTGGAGCCCAGCGCCGGCGAGGTGCGCCTGGACGGCCGGGCCATTGCCGGGCCTAGCCCCGAGCGCGGCGTCATCTTCCAGCAGTACGCCCTGTTCCCCTGGCTGACCGTCAGCCAGAACATCGAATTCGGCCTGACGATCAAGCACACGCCCAAACGCGAGCGCGACGCCATCGTACGCAAGTGCCTGGATCTGGTGGGGCTGGGGCAGTTTGCCCATGCTCTGCCCAAGACGCTCTCGGGTGGCATGAAGCAGCGTTGCGCCATTGCCCGCGCCTACGCGGTGAACCCGCAGATCCTGCTGATGGATGAGCCCTTTGGTGCACTGGATGCGCTGACGCGGGTCAAGATGCAAGACCAGCTGCTTGACACCTGGACCCAAGACAAGCGAACCGTGATGTTCATCACCCATGACGTGGAAGAAGCCGTGTACCTGGCCAACCGGGTGGTGGTGATGGCCGCGGGGCCTGGGCGCATCCAGCAGATCATCCCGGTCGATCTGCCCTACCCGCGCACCGAGGCCATTCGGCTGTCTGAGGCGTTTCTGCAAATCAAGAATGCCGTCTGGCGGGCGGTGTACCACCAAACCACCCCGCTGGCGTAAGTTTGTTCGTGCTGCTTCATTTTTATAAACAGGAGATTTCCATGCAAAACCACCAGCCCCCCAGCCAGCGCCGCCGCACCCTGCTCAAGGCCGCTGCCCTTGCCCCTGCGGCCCTGGCCCTGCCCGGCATTCAGACCGCCCAGGCCCAAGGCGCGCCCCTGAAAGTGCGCATGGGCTACATCGGCGACTTCCATGGCGCCTCCATGATCGCCGTTGCCAACAAGCTCGACCTGTGGAAGAAGCACAATCTAGTACCGGACATCAAGGTCTTCACCAACGGCCCGATTCAAATCCAGGCGCTGGGTACCGGCGACCTTGATTTTGGCTACATCGGGCCGGGTGCCTTGTGGTTGCCAATCACCGGCAAAGCCAAAGTGATCGCCATCAACGTCGTCGGCTTTTCTGACCGCGTGATCGGCCAACCCGGCATCAAGAGCATCCAAGACCTGAAAGGCAAGACCGTGGCCGTGCCGGAGGGCACGTCGGGCGACATGCTGGTGCGCCTGGCCTTGCAAAAGGCCGGCATGAAGCTCGACGACATCAAGCGGGTGACCATGGACCCGTCCACCATCGTGACGGCTTTCATTTCGGGCCAGGTGGACGGCGCTGGCATCTGGTACCCGCACGTCGGCACGATTCGCCAGCGCGTGCCCAACCTGAATGAGCTGTTCTCCAACAAGGACGCGCTGCCAAAAAACAGCTTCCCCAGCGCCTTTGTCATGCGTCCAGAACTCGACGCTGCCAGTGGGCAAGCCTTGCACGACGCCGTGCTGCGCGTGATCAAGGAAGCCAATGACTGGCGCGCCCTCAACGTGGCGCAGGCGGTAGATCTGACCGCCGCGCTGATGAATGCGCCGCGCGCCAATCTGGAGGCTGAATCCAAGCTTGCCCAGTACTACAGCAGCGCCGAACTGGCCAAGCTGACCGAAGACGGCACGGTGAACAGCTGGCTCAATGGCATGAACGAGATGTTCAAGAGCTTTGGCCGCGTGCCTGAGATGGTCGACGCCCAGAAATACTACATGGGCGCGCGTTACGTAGCGGCCAAGTGATGCGCCCATGCAACGCCCTGTCGGCGCAACCGGTCTGACCCGGCGCTTCGGATGACAGCCATTGACCCGCGCTCCGCCTGGGCCACCCTCGGGCGACCCCTGCGGCTGGGCGTGATCGGTGGCGGGCCGGGCTCGTTCATCGGGTCCATCCACAGGACCGCGGCGGTACTGGACCAACGCTTTGTGATCGTTGCCGGGGTGTTGTCGTCAGACCCGCTACGGGCCGTCAGCCATGGCGCCGCCTTGGGCCTGGACGCTGCGCGCGCCTATGCGTCGGTTGAGCAGATGGTTGCCGCCGAATCAACCCGGGCCGCTGGGGACCGCATTGAAGCCGTGGCGGTGATGACGCCCAATGACCGCCATTACCAGGACTGCGTGCTGGCGCTGCAGGCCGGCCTGCATGTCATCTGCGACAAGCCGATGGTCAACACGCTGAGCCAGGCCCGGCACCTGGTCGAACTGGTAGAGCAAACCCAGATGGCGTTTTGCCTAACCCACAATTACAGCGGCTACCCCATGGTGCGGCAGGCGCGGGCCATGGTCGAGGCCGGCGTGCTGGGCGACATCCGCATCGTGCAGGCCGAGTACTTGCAAGGCGGCATGGCGCTGCCCGTTGAGAGTGGCCTGCTCACTGACAAGCTGCGCTGGAAGCTCGACCCCGAGCGCAGCGGACCGTCGCTGGTGCTGGGCGATATCGGCACGCACGCCCACCAGCTGGCCAGCTACGTGAGCGGCAGCCGCGTGGCCCGGGTCTCGGCCGACGTGGGGGCCGTGGTACCGGAGCGAGTATTTGACGATTACGCCGCTATTCTGTGGCGCTTCGAGAACGGCGCGCGCGGCACCTGCCTGGTCAGCCAGGCGGCCGCTGGCGCCGAAAACAATGTGCGCATTCGCATTCACGGCGCCAAAGGCATGCTGGCCTGGGAGCACCGCGACCCCAACTACCTGCACCATGCGCCGCTGGGCGACTCGGTGCGGATTCTGGGCCGTGGCGACGCCCAGCTGTACCCGGCAGCACAACGCGCCACCCGGATTGCCCGCGGCCACCCGGAAGGTTTTCGCGAATCCTTTGCCAACTTGTATGCCGACTTTGCCGAGGCCATTGCGTCCCGCATCACCGGGCAACCAGCCGACCCGCTGTGCAGCGGGTCGCCAGGGGTGCGCGACGGCCTGTGGGGCCAGGAATTTGTCGAGGCGGCGCTGGCATCTAGCCACGCGGGTGGCGCCTGGACGCTCTGCCACGCGCCAGGCTGATACAGACTGAAACGAGCAGGACATGACCCGACCCAATATTGTTTTCATCATGGCCGACGACCATGCCGCCAAGGCCATCAGCTGTTACGGGCATGGCATCAACCAAACGCCCCATATCGACCGTCTGGCCCAGGAGGGCATGCGGATGAACCACTGCTATGTCAGCAACTCCATTTGCACCCCCAGCCGCGCGGCGATTCTGACCGGCACCTACAACCATGTGAACGGCGTCATGACGCTGGCCGACGGCATCAACAACCGCCTGCCCAACGTGGCCAAGCACCTGCGCGGTAGCGGCTACCAAACCGCCATTTTCGGTAAATGGCACCTGGGCGAAGGCCCGGCGCACCAGCCTACCGGCTTTGACGACTGGGCCGTGGTCCCCGGCCAGGGCGACTACCACGACCCGGTGTTCCATGAACCCGGCGGGGCCGTCAGCTACCCGGGCTATGTCACCGACATCATCACCGACAAGTCTCTCGACTGGCTCAAAGCGCGTGACACGTCCAGGCCCTTTATGCTGATGTGCCACCACAAGGCGCCGCACCGCTCCTGGGAGTACCACCCCAAATACAAAGACCATTACACGGCCGACATTGCCCTGCCCGACACCTTCAGCGACGATTACAAAAACCGCGCCCGGGCCGCTGGCCAGGCCAAAATGCGCATTGCCGACGACATGACCTACCTGGACCTCGGGTTGGTGCAGCCCGACGGGGGACAGGCGGTGGGGGAGCTGCTGGTACCCGGTATGCCGGCCCGCAAGTTGCCCGCCCCGCACGATGTCAGTGCGGTGCGACTGATCGACAAAGACACCGCCGAAGTCTTCACCTTCGCCAGCCAAGCCGAGTACGACCACTTCAAGTTCCAGCGCTATATGAAGCGCTACCTGCGCACCATCGCCTCGGTCGATGAGAGCGTGGGCTGTGTGCTGGACTATCTGGATACCGAAGGGCTGGCAAACAACACGCTGGTGATCTACACCTCGGACCAGGGCTTCTTCCTGGGTGAGCATGGCTGGTTTGACAAGCGCTTCATGTACGAGGAGTCGTTTCAGATGCCCTTTGTGGTGCGCCTGCCAAGCCAGATCCAGCCGGGGTCGGTGTGCGACACACTGCTGTCCAACGTCGACTTTGCGCCCACTTTTCTCGACCTGGCCGGTGTGGCGGTGCCCAGCTACATGCAGGGCCGCAGCATCCGGCCCCTGCTGCAGGGGCAAACGCCCAAGGACTGGCCAGCCGTGGCCTACCACCGCTACTGGATGCACCAGGACGAATATCACAACGCCTACGCCCACTACGGCATCCGGGACCAGCGTTACAAACTAATCTACTGGTACAACCAGGGTCTGGGCTTACCCGGCACCCGGCCCGGTGGGCAAGCACCCGAGTGGGAGCTGTTCGACTGCGAGCAAGACCCGCTGGAGTTGTTCAATTGCTACCACGAGCCCGCCTACCAGACCCAGGTCGCCCGCATGACGCAGCTGCTGGAAACCAAGATGCTGGAGATCGGCGACGACATGCTGCACCGGCCTTGAGCGGCCCGCCCCCGGATAAACCCTGATGACACGGTGGCACGTGGATTGCTAGTATCTCGTCAATTACTTGACTAAACGGTCAGATTTTTTGACAGGAGCTGTTCCGGTGCCTATCCCATCCGCCCCCGACATCCGCGCCGGCCGCCTGAGCGCGGCCGACTACGCCCGCAACTTTGCCGACGCCAGCCCGCCTTTGACGCAGGCCCAGGCGCTGCTAGAGGCCGAGCGCTGCCTGTACTGCTATGACGCACCCTGCGCCATCGCCTGCCCCACCAGCATCGATGTGCCGTCGTTCATCAAGCGCATTGCCGACGGCAACTTGCGCGGTTCGGCCCGCACCATTCTGGAGGCCAACCCGCTCGGCGGCATGTGCGCCCGGGTCTGCCCGACTGAGAACCTGTGCGAGGCGGTGTGCGTGCGCAACACGCAGGAAGGCAAGCCAGTGCAGATCGGCCGGCTGCAGCGCCACGCGGTAGACGCCCTGATGGCCAGCCCCCGGCCCCAACTGTTCAGCCGCGCCGCGCCCACCGGCAAAACGGTGGCGGTGGTGGGCGCCGGCCCGGCCGGGCTGGCCTGCGCCCACACCCTGGCGCGGCTCGGCCACGCGGTGGTGCTCTACGACGCGCAGCCCAAGGCCGGTGGCCTGAACGAGTATGGGCTGGCCAGCTACAAGACGCCAGACAACTTTGCGCAACAAGAAATCCAGTGGCTGCTCGACATCGGCGGCATCACCCTGCACCAGGGCTGGCGGCTGGAGACCACGGCCCAGCTGGACGCTCTGCGCCAGGACCACGATGCGCTGTTTCTGGGCATGGGCCTGCAGCAGACGCACCGGCTTGGTGTGCCGGGCGAACACCTGGGCGGCGTGCAGGATGCGGTGGACTTCATCGCCAATCTGCGCCAGACGCCCAACTTGGCCACGCTGCCGGTCGGACGTCGGGTGGTGGTGATTGGTGGCGGCATGACGGCGGTGGACGCCGCGGTGCAGAGCAAGCTGCTGGGCGCGCAAGAGGTGCACATGGTGTACCGGCGCGGCCCGGAGGGCATGTCCGCCTCGGGCGCCGAGCAGGAATGGGCACAAACCCATGGCGTCACCATCCACCACTGGCTGGCGCCAGAGGAAATTGTGGGCGCCGATGGCCATACCCGTGAAGTGCGCTTTGCGCGCCAAGCCCTGGTCGACGGCAAGCTGCAGGCCACCGGCGAGACCACCACCCTGCCCGCCGACATGGTGCTCAAAGCCATTGGTCAGCGGCTGGGCAACCCAGTGCTGGCGCAGGCCGGACTGTTATTGCAAGACGGCCGCATTGCCACCGACGGCAGGGGCCAGACCAGTCTGGACGGCGTCTGGGCTGGTGGCGACTGCCGCGCCGGTGGGCTGGACCTGACGGTGGAGGCGGTGGAGCACGGCAAGCAATCGGCCCACGCCATCCACCAGCACCTGTCGGCCTGAGGCCCGGCATACCTGTTCACGATTCGGAGACCCGCATGGCCAATTTGCACACCACCTTTGCCGGCATTACCAGCCCCAACCCCTTCTGGCTGGCCTCGGCGCCGCCTACCGACAAGGCCTACAACGTCAACCGTGCTTTTGAAGCCGGCTGGGGCGGCGTCGTCTGGAAAACCCTGGGCGAAGCCGGCCCACCCATCGTCAACGTCAGCGGCCCGCGCTATGGCGCTTTGCTGACGCCCGACCGGCGCATGCTGGGCTTCAACAACATCGAGCTCATCACCGACCGCGACCTGCAGCTCAACCTGGACGAGATCGCCCAGGTCAAGCGCGATTGGCCGGACCGGGCCATGGTGGTGTCGCTGATGGTGCCGTGTGAGGAGCAATCCTGGAAGGCCATCCTGCCGCGGGTGGCCGACACCGGTGCCGACGGCATCGAGCTCAATTTTGGCTGCCCGCACGGCATGAGCGAGCGGGGCATGGGCGCCGCCGTAGGCCAGGTGCCGGAATACATCGAGATGGTCACCGCCTGGTGCAAGCAGTATTCCAAATTGCCGGTGATCGTCAAGCTCACGCCCAACATCACCGACATCCGGCACCCGGCGCGGGCAGCCAAGAAGGGCGGCGCCGATGCGGTGTCGCTGATCAACACCATCAGCTCCATCATGGGCGTAGACCCCAAAACCCTGACCATGAGCCCGTCCACCGGCGGCCACGGCTCGCACGGCGGCTACTGCGGCCCGGCGGTAAAACCGATCGCGCTGAACATGGTGGCCCAGATCGGCCAGGACCCGCTCACCGCTGGGCTGCCCATCTCGGGCATCGGTGGCGTTGGCAACTGGCGCGATGCACTGGATTACATTGCCCTCGGCGCCGGTACGGTGCAGGTGTGCACGGCGGCCATGGTGTACGGCTTCAAGATCGTGCAAGAGATGAACGACGGCCTGTCCAATTACATGGACGAGATGGGTTTTGCGTCGATCGACGACTTCCGCGGCCGGGCCCTGCCCACAGTCACCGAGTGGCGTCACTTGAACCTGAACCACATCAGCAAGGCCGTGATCAACCAGGACAGCTGCATCCAGTGCGGGCGCTGCCACATTGCCTGTGAAGACACCTCGCACCAGGCCATCACCGCCATAAAGGACGGCAAGCGCTTCTTCGAGGTGAAAGAGGATGAGTGCGTGGGCTGCAACCTGTGCGTCGTCGTCTGCCCGGTACCTGAGTGCATCACGCTGCGCGATCTGCGCCCGGGCGAGGTCGACCAGCGCACCGGCCGCACGGTCAGCGCCAACCACGGCGACTGGACCGCTCACCCGAACAACCCGGGGCGGGTGGCGGCCTGAGCATTCGGCGTAACATATTTAATAGTCCTAGTTCTTTCAGGAGATCTCGTCATGAGCGCAGTTTTGATTCGTGGTGGCACCGTGGTCAACGCCGACCGTGCTTTTCGTGCCGATGTGCTGTGCCAGGACGGCCGCATCGTGGCCGTGGGCGAGGGCCTGAGCGCGCCGGCCAGTGCCACGGTGGTGGACGCGGGCGGCCAGTATGTGATGCCGGGCGGCATTGACCCGCACACCCACATGCAGCTGCCCTTCATGGGCACGGTCACCATGGACGACTTTTTCACCGGCACAGCAGCCGGACTGGCAGGCGGCACCACGTCCATCATCGACTTTGTCATTCCCGACCCGCAAGAAAACATTCTGGACGCCTACAAAAAGTGGCGTGGCTGGGCCGAGAAGTCAGCGTCGGATTACTCCTTCCACGTCGCCATCACCTGGTGGAGCGAGCAAGTGCGCAAAGACATGGGCACGCTGGTGCAGCAGGAAGGCATCAACAGTTTCAAGCACTTCATGGCCTACAAAAATGCCATCATGTGCGACGACGAAACGCTGGTGAACAGTTTCAAGCGCGCACTGGAACTGGGTGCCATGCCCACCGTGCACGCAGAGAACGGCGAGCTGGTGTATTTGCTGCAGAAAACTGTGTCCGAGATGGGTATCAAAGGCCCTGAAGGCCACCCCTTGTCGCGCCCGCCCATGGTGGAGGCTGAAGCCGCCAACCGAGCCATCGCCATTGCCGATGTGCTGGGCGTACCGATCTATGTGGTGCATGTGTCCTGCGTCGAGTCGGCTGAAGCCATTGCCCGTGCCCGGGCGCGCGGCCAGCGGGTCTATGGCGAGGTGCTGGCCGGCCACCTGGTGCTGGACGACAGCGTCTACCGCCACCCCGACTTTGCCACCGCCGCCGCCCATGTCATGAGCCCACCCTTCCGCCCCAAAGGCAATAGCGAGTTCCTGTGGCGCGGCCTGCAAAGCGGCAACCTGCACACCACCGCGACCGACCACTGCACCTTCTGCGCCGCGCAAAAGGCAGCCGGCAAGGACGACTTCAGCAAGATCCCCAACGGCTGCGGCGGCGTAGAAGAGCGCCTGGCCGTCATCTGGGACGAAGGTGTGAACACCGGCCGTCTCACGCCCAGTGAGTTTGTCGCTGTGACGTCTGCCAACACGGCCAAGCTGTTCAACATCTACCCGCAAAAGGGCAGTGTGAGCGTAGGCGCCGATGCCGACCTGGTGGTCTGGGACCCCGCAGGCACCAAAACCCTGTCGGTCAAGACCCAGTACAGCAAAGGCGACTTCAACATCTTTGAGGGCCGCACCGTGCGCGGCATCCCCAGCCACACCGTGAGCCAGGGTGAACTGGTCTATGTCCAAGGCGACCTGCGTGCCGTGCAGGGCAAGGGCCGCTACATCAAGCGTCCGGCCTTTGGCCCGGACTTTGGCGCAGTGCAGCAACGGGCACAGGTGCACATGCCAACGGCCGTGGCGCGGTAGGCGCCCACCCCTCTTTTTGGAGAAAACCCCATGACCACAGCCACCACAGTTGACATCAGCACCGTGCGCATCAACGGCGAGCGCCTCTGGGCCTCGCTGATGGAATTGGCGCAGATTGGCGCCACGCCCAAGGGCGGCGTCTGCCGCCTGACCCTGACCGACCTGGACAAACAGGGCCGCGACCTGGTGACACGCTGGGCGCGCGAGGCCGGCATGAGCGTCACCATCGACAAGATCGGCAACGGCTTCATGCGCCGGCCCGGGCGCAACAACAGCCTGCCGCCCATCATGACCGGCAGCCACATCGACACCCAACCCACCGGCGGCAAGTTTGACGGCAACTACGGCGTGCTGGCCGGCATCGAGGTGGTGCGCACCCTGAACGACCTGGGCATCGAGACCGAGGCGCCGATCGAGGTGGCGTTCTGGACCAATGAAGAAGGCTCGCGCTTTGTGCCGGTGATGATGGGCTCGGGTGTGTTTGCCAAGGCCTTCACCCTGGAGCACGCCTATGCCGCCCGCGACACCGAGGGCAAAAGCGTGGGTGAGGAGCTGGCCCGCATCGGTTACGTCGGCAGCGAGGAGCCGGGTCAGCACCCGATCGGCGCTTATTTCGAGACCCACATCGAACAGGGCCCGGTGCTGGAAGACAACGACATCACCATTGGCGTGGTGCAGGGCGTGCTCGGCATCCGCTGGTTCGACTGCACCGTGACCGGCATGGAAGCGCACGCCGGCCCGACACCCATGGCGCTGCGCAAGGATGCAATGCAGGTGGCAGCGCCCATCATGATGGAGGTGGTGGCCGCCGCCCTGCGCCACGCGCCGCATGGGCGCGGCACCGTCGGCATGGTGCAGGTGCACCCGAACAGCCGCAATGTGATTCCAGGCCGGGTCAAGTTCTCGATCGACCTGCGCAACAGCACCGACGCCGTGGTGGACCAGATGGCCGACGAGGTCAAGGCCTTTGCCGCCCGGCTCAGCCAGCAAAGCGGCTTGGACGTGAAGATCGAGCTGGTGTCCAGCTACCCGGCGCAGGGCTTTCACAGCAACTGCATCGACGCCGTGGCACGTGCCGCGCAAAAGCTGGGCTACTCCAACATGCCGGTGGTGTCCGGCGCCGGGCACGACGCGGTCTACATGGCCAAGCTCGCGCCCAGCGGCATGATCTTCATCCCCTGCAAAAACGGCATCAGCCACAATGAGATCGAAGACGCCAAGGCCGAGCACATCACCGCCGGCTGCAACGTGCTGCTGCATGCGATGCTGGAACGGGCGGGAACCTGAACGGCAGCCTGCAAGAGATAATCATCAGCATGCAAGTCGCACCCGCTCAGCTTTCGCGCATCGCAGACATCTGCCGGCGTTACCACGTGCGGCGACTGCAAATGTTCGGGTCCGCCGCTGTGGGTCAGGAGCGGCCTGATAGCGATGTTGATTTACTGGTCGAGTTCATCCCGGGCGAAGCCCCGGGTGGATTTGGGCTGGTGGACATTCAGGATGAGCTTTCTCGTACTTTTGATGGACGCAAGATTGACCTGGCATTTCCGTCCGTGCTTGCCAACCCGTATCGCCGGCGCGCGATCGAACCGCAATTGCGATCCCTGTACCAATGAACCCGGATCGCCAAGCTGCACACCTGGCCGACTTGTTGGTCAACCCGAGCAACTGAGTCGCCGCCTATTCTTTATTTTGTTTGCGTATTGAACTTTTTAACCCCCAACGGAGAACCCATGTCAGTCCAACCCCTGAATCGCCGCCATGCCATCGTGCTGGCCGCCGCGCTGGCCGCCAGCGTCCCCGCCCTGAGCCTGGCCCAGGCCAAGATCAAGGTGGCCGGCGTTTACACCGTGCCGTTTGAACAGCAGTGGGCCGGGCGCCTGCACACCGCGCTCAAGGCAGCGGAAGCGCGCGGCGAGATCGAGTACAAGGCCAGCGAGAACGTGTCGAATGCCGACTACGAGCGCGTGATGCGCGAGTACGCCACCGCCGGCAACACCCTGATCGTGGGCGAAGCCTTTGCGGTGGAAGCCGCTGCGCGCAAGGTGGCCAAGGATTTCCCCAAGGTCTCGTTCCTGATGGGTTCATCGGGCAAGCCGCAGGCACCCAACTTCAGCGTGTTTGACAACTACATCCAGGAGCCGGCGTACCTGACCGGCATGATTGCCGGCGGCATGAGCAAGAGCAACAAGATCGGCATGGTGGGTGGCTTCCCGATCCCCGAAGTCAACCGCCTGATGAACGCCTTCATGGCCGGCGCCAAAGAGATCAACCCCAAGGTGGAGTTCAGCGTGAGCTTCATCAACAGCTGGTTTGACCCACCCAAGGCCAAGGAAGCCGCCTTTGCCATGATCGACAAGGGCGCCGACGTGATGTATGCCGAGCGCTTTGGCGTGAGCGATGCCGCCAAGGAGAAGGGCAAGCTGGCCATTGGCAACGTGATCAACACCCAGGCCCAGTACCCCGACACCGTGGTGGCCTCAGCCATGTGGCATTTCGAGCCCTCGGCCGACCGTGCCATCAAAATGGTGAAAGACGGCAAGTTCACCGCCGAAGACTACGGCCCCTATTCGATGATGAAGCATAAGGGCTCGTCACTGGCTCCGCTGGGCACGTTTGAGAAGAAGATCCCGGCCGAGCTGGTGGCCAAGGTGCGTGCCAAGGAAAAAGCCATCCAGGACGGCAAGTTCAGCGTCAAGGTGGACGATAAGCAACCCAAGTCCACGGCCAAGTAAGCACTGTTGCGCTGACCACAAGACACCCCGGCAGCGGGGTGTCTTTGTTTTGGCCCCGCCATGTCCGACCCCGTCCTGCAACTCAGCCACATCAGCAAGCGCTTTGGCGCGCTGCTGGCCAATGACGACATCTCGCTGACGCTGGGTGCGGGCGAGGTGCTGGCCTTGCTGGGGGAGAACGGCGCCGGCAAGTCGACCCTGGTGTCTATTCTGTTCGGGCATTACACGGCAGACGTCGGCAGCATCACGGTGTTTGGCCGGCCACTGCCGCCGGGCGACCCGAAAGCCGCGCTGGCCGCCGGCATTGGCATGGTGCACCAGCATTTCACGCTGGCCGACAACCTGAGCGTGCTCGACAACGTGATGCTGGGCTCGGAGCCGCTCTGGCAGCCGTTCACTCGGCGCAGCACGGCGCACGCACGGCTGCAGGCGGTGGCGCAGCGCTTTGGACTGGGCGTGGACCCCGAGGCGCTGGTGGGCCGGCTCTCAGTAGGGGAACGCCAGCGTGTAGAGATTCTCAAGGCTCTGTACCGGGGGGCGCGCATCTTGATCCTGGACGAGCCCACCGCTGTGCTGACGCCGCAAGAGAGCGAGGCCCTGTTTGCGGTGCTGGGCCAGATGGTGGCGCAGGGCCTGTCGATCATTTTCATCAGCCACAAGCTTGGAGAGGTGCTTCGCGTATCGCAGCGCATCGCCGTGCTGCGCGCTGGCCGGCTGGTGGCCGAGGCCCAGGCCGCCGACACGAGCCAGGCCCAGCTCGCGCTGTGGATGGTGGGCCACGCGGTGGCTGCGCCGCAGCGCCGGCCGGCCCAGACGGTGGGCGGCGCCGTATGCGTGCTGGACGACGTGAGCACGGCGCCAGCTCGCGAGCGCCTGCTGCACGCCAGCCTGAGCCTGCACGCCGGCGAGATCGTGGCGATTGCCGGTGTCTCGGGCAACGGCCAGGTGGCATTGGCCGAACTGCTGTGCGGCACCCGCTCGGCCAGCGAGGGCCGGGTGCAACTGCTGGGCCAGCCACTGCCGCCACACCCGGCGCAACTGGTGCCGCTGGGCGTGGCCCGTATCCCGGAAGACCGCCACGCGGTGGGTGTGGTGGGGGATTTGCCGGTGTGGGAGAACGCCGTGTCCGAGCGGCTGCGCAGCCCGGCGTTTTCTCGCTGGGGCTGGGTGCGCCGGACAGCGGCACGGGCCTATGCCGACCGCATCCTGCGCGCCTTTGACGTGCGTGGCGGCGGCCCCACGGTGCCGGCGCGGGCCCTGTCGGGCGGCAATATGCAGAAGCTTATTCTGGGCCGGGCCCTGACCCAGCCTAGCGATAAAGCTATAAAAACAATAGCAAATGACGCTGTCGCAGTGCCACGCCTGATCGTGGCGCACCAGCCGACCTGGGGCCTGGACATCGGCGCCGTGGCCTATGTGCAGGCGCAGTTGATCGCCGCCCGCGACGCTGGCGCCGCGGTGCTGCTGATCTCGGACGACCTGGACGAGGTGCTGACCCTGGGCGACCGGGTGGCCGTGATCCATGCTGGCCGGCTGGGGCCGGCGCGGCCGGCGAGCGACTGGGGGCGTGAAGCGATCGGGCTGGCCATGGCCGGCATCACCGGCATCGCCGACGCTACGGCGGAGGCCCACGCATGAGGCTGGAAAAGCGCAGCCAGAGCTCGCGACTGGCGCTGTTGTTGGCGCCGGTGGGCGCCGTCGTGTTCACGCTGCTGGTCAGCGCGTTGCTGGTGTGGTGGGCCGGCGCCGACGTAGCGCAAACCTACGGCCTGTTGCTGCGCGGCGGCTTTGGCTCGGTGTTTGCGTTGAGCGAGACCTTCACCCGCGCCATTCCACTGATGCTGACCGGGCTCGCGGCGGCGGTGGCGTTTCGGGCCCGATTGTTCAACATCGGCGCCGAGGGCCAGCTCTATGTGGGCGCCTTGGCGGCGGTGGCGGTGGGTGGCCTGCATGGCGGCACCGGCTTTGACCTGCCCGTGCCGCTGCTGTTTGGACTGATGCTGCTGGCCGCCGCCCTGGCTGGCGCGCTGCTGCTGCTGGGGCCGGCGCTGCTCAAAGCCCGGCTGGGGGTGGACGAAGTGGTGACCACCCTGCTGCTGAACTTCATTGTGCTGCTGCTGGTGTCGCTGATGCTGGACGGCCCGATGAAAGACCCGACCGCCATGGGCTGGCCGCAAAGCGTGGCGCTGATGGGCGAGCTGGAGCTGTCCAAACTGGTCGAACAGACCCGGGTGCACAGCGGCTTGCTGATCGCCGCCGCGCTGGCCGTGGCGGTTTGGATGCTGATGAAGTACACCGTGCTCGGTTTTGATATTCGCGCCGTGGGCGCCAATGCCCGCGCCGCCGCCTTTGCCGGGGTGCCGGTCACGCGCACCGTGGTGCTAGTGGCCATGCTGTCGGGCGCGCTGGCCGGGCTGGCAGGCGCCATCGAGGTGGCCGGCCGCACCAGCTACCTGACGCTGGACATGTCGCCCGGCTACGGCTACTCGGGCATCGTCATCGCCATGCTGGCCGGCCTGCACCCGCTGGGCGTGGTCGCTGCCAGCGTGTTCGTGGCCGGGGTGCTGGTGGGCGCCGACAGCATGAGCCGCGCCATCGGCGTGCCCACCTACATCGCCGACGTGATCGTCGCCGCCTCCCTGATCTCGGTGCTGATGGCCACCCTGCTCACGCAATACCGGGTGCGCTGTAAATGAACGAATTCTTCGACATCCTGGCCAACCCCTCGTTCTGGGTGGCGGTGCTGCGCATCGCCACGCCGCTGATCCTGGGCACGCTGGGGGTGCTGCTGTGCGAACGCGCCGGGGTGCTGAACCTGGGCATCGAGGGCATCATGGTGGCGGGCGCCTTCACCGGCTGGCTGGCGGTCTACAGCGGCGCACCGCTATGGGGCGGGGTGGCGGTGGCGGCGCTGACCGGCGCCCTGCTGGGCGGGCTGCATGCCTTTTTGACCGTGACGCTGGCCCTGTCGCAGCACGTCTCGGGTTTGGGGCTAACGCTGCTGGCCACGGCGCTGAGCTACTACGGTTACCGCGTGAGTTTTCCCAAGGTCAACACCCCGCCCACTGTTCAACCGTTCCAGGAGATGAGCTGGCTCGGCATCCCCGTGCTGGCGCAGCAAACACCATTGACACTGCTGGCGCTGGGGCTGGTGCCGCTGCTGGGCTACCTGCTGTACCGCACCCCGGTCGGGCTGGCGGTGCGCATGGTGGGTGAGAACCCGCAGGCCGCCGAAGGCCAGGGCGTGTCGGTGGCGGCGGTGCGCAGCGGTGCCATCGTGGCCGGCTCGGCGCTGATGGGGGTGGCGGGCGCCTTTCTCACCCTGTCGGCCTTCAATGCCTTCTTCTTCAATATGGTCAACGGCCGTGGTTGGATTTGTGTGGCGCTCGTGGTGTTTGCCTCCTGGCGGCCAGGCAAGGCGCTGCTGGGCGCGCTGCTGTTCGCTTTTTTTGACGCGCTGCAACTGCGCCTGCAACAGGCCGGCGACGCGCTGCTGCCCTACCAGATGTACCTGATGCTGCCCTATGTGCTGTCGATCGTGGCGCTGGTGCTGGTGGCACGCAAAGCCAGCTACCCGCAGGCCCTGATGAAACCTTACCGCAAGGGAGAACGCTGAATGCTGGACCTGCTGATTCACAACGCCACGCTGCCTGATGGCCGCACCCACATGTCGGTCGCCGTGCAGAACGGCCGCATCATCGAAGTCGCCCCCGGCCTGCAAGCCCCGGCCGCCGAGACGCTGGACGCGCAGGGCCTGCTGCTGAGCCCGCCCTTTGTTGACGCCCACTTTCACATGGACGCCACGCTCAGCTACGGCCTGCCGCGTGTCAACCAGTCGGGCACGCTGCTCGAAGGCATTGCGCTGTGGGGCGAGCTCAAACCGCTGCTGACACAGGAGGCCCTGATCGAGCGCGCGCTGGCCTACTGTGACTGGGCCGTGGCCAAAGGGCTGCTGGCGATTCGCAGCCACGTTGACATCTGCGACCCGCGCCTGCTGGCGGTAGAAGCCCTGCTGGAAGTCAAACGCCAAGTAGCACCTTACCTCGACCTGCAACTGGTAGCCTTTCCGCAAGACGGCGTGCTGCGCAGCCCAGGAGCAATGGCGCAGCTGGAGCGCGCGCTCGACCTGGGAGTGGACGTGGTGGGCGGCATTCCGCACTTTGAGCGCACCATGGCCGACGGCGCCGAGAGCGTGCGGCTGCTGATGGAGCTTGCCGCCACGCGCGGCCTGCGCGTGGACATGCACTGCGACGAAACCGACGACCCGCTGTCACGCCATGTCGAAACCCTGGCCTATCACGCCCAGCGCCTGGGCTTGCAGGGCCGGGTCAATGGCTCGCACCTGACCTCCATGCACAGCATGGACAACTACTACGTCAGCAAGCTGCTGCCCCTGATGGCCGAGGCCGGCCTGTCGGCGGTGGCCAACCCGCTGATCAACATCACCATCCAGGGCCGGCACGACAGCTACCCCAAGCGGCGCGGCATGACGCGGGTGCCCGAGCTGCTGGCGGCCGGGATCAACGTGGGCTTTGGCCAGGATTGCGTGATGGACCCCTGGTACTCGCTGGGCAGCGGCGACATGCTCGAAGTGGCCCACATGGGCCTGCATGTGGCGCAAATGACCAGCCAGGCCGCCATGCGCCAATGCTTTGAGGCGGTGACCGTCAACCCGGCGCGCATTCTGGGCCTGGACGGCTACGGCCTGCAGGCGGGTTGCCATGCCGACTTTGTGCTGCTGCAGGCGCGTGACCCGGTGGAGGCGCTCCGCCTGCGCGCCACCCGGCTCAAGGTGTTCCGGCGCGGAAAGCTGATTGCCACAACGCCGGCGGCCACCGGCACCTTGCATTTGACCGGCCGGCCAAGCCAAACCCACTGGATGACACCATGAACGCACAAACCCCCTTGGTCAGCGGCAGCACCAGCCCCCGTTTTGACGCCGTACGCGAGGCCTTTGAGCACAGTTTTGCCGACGGCCTGGAGCTGGGCGCGGCATTGGCCGTGGTGGTGGATGGCGAAACGGTGGTCGACCTGTGGGGTGGTCACCGAACGCTCGACCGCAGCGTGGCCTGGCAGGCCGACACCCTGGTCAACGTCTGGTCAGTGGGCAAGGGCGTGATGGCGCTGGCAATCGCCATGCTGGCCGATCGCGGCCAATTGGACTACAGCGCGCCCGTGGCCACGTACTGGCCGGAGTTTGCAGCTAACGGCAAAGGCGCCATCACGGTGGACCAGGTGATGTCGCACCAGGCCGGGCTCGATGGCCTGAACGTACTCATGGCCGATGACGACATCTTCGACTGGCAGCGCGTGGTCGATGCGCTGGCCGCCATGGCGCCACTTTGGCCACCCGGCAGCCGCTGTGTCTACCACCCGCTCACCTATGGCTTCCTGGCCGGCGAACTGATCCGGCGCATCGACGGCCGCTCGGCCGGCCGCTTCATTGCCGACGAGATTGCCAAGCCACTCCAGCTAGACCTGCACATAGGCCTGGCCGCCGCGGATGACCCACGGGCGGCACAGATGTCAGTCGACGCCAAGGCCTACGACTGGGTTCGGCAAGGCGAGCAAAGCGCCTACCCCCATGCCTTCCGCAACCCCAGCCTCGACGCGACTGCACCCAACCAACGGGCCTGGCGCGCGGCAGAGGTTCCTGGCGGCAATGCCCACTCAGACGCCCGCTCGCTGGCGCGCCTGTACGGTGCCCTGGCGCGCGGCGGTGAACTCGGCGGCGTACGCCTGCTGTCAGCGCAGGGGTTAGCCAATGCAGTGGCCGTGCGCTTTGACGGGCTTGACGCCTGCTTTTTGGCGCCCACGGTGTTTGGCGCCGGTTTTCGCCGCGACGCTGTGGGTTTTGGACCGCACGCGGGCCCGGGCCATTTCGGCCACACCGGCTGGGGCGGCTCAGTCGCTTTTGCCGACCCGGCGCGCGGCCTGGGCTTTGCCTTTGTCACCAACCACCTGCTTGGCTTTGACGACGGGGTGGACCCGCGGCGCCAGCGGGTGTTGGATGCGGTTTATCAGGCGCTGTCGTAGATCACCTTGTCCCTGAAAGCCTACCCCATGGCTGATGGCACCGTTCGGGCGTTGGTGCTTTTCAGTGGCGCTGTGATGTCGTAGGTCTGAACCTTCAGCGTCAATACCCAGCCCAGGTGCTGCGGTTTCAGTAAAACGGCAAAATCGCACGCTGTTTCTGACATGCCAAAAGCCGCCATGCGATCTCCTTCCACCCGTTCTGCCAAGGCCTCTGAGGCGTTATGCGAATCGAGCATCTCTCGCATTGTGGAAATGGCTTGGGAGGACCGCACCACCTTCGAAGCGATTGAGGCCCAGTTTGGTTTGACTGAATCTGCGGTGATCGATTTGATGCGGCGGCACATGAAGCCATCGTCTTTTCGGATGTGGCGCAAGCGCATGGCGGGTCGCCGAACCAAACATGCGGCTCTGCGCGGGGCGGTTTTTCTGCGCCACCGCGCCAGCCACACCAGGCAGTAGCAGGTTGCCCGGTTGACAACCCAACGCGCACTGGTCTGGTTCAAACGCGACTTGCGGGTTCACGACCATGCGCCGCTGGCCGCTGCACTGGCGCATGCCGACGCGCTGGCCCTGTTTATTGTTGAGCCCGAATGGCTGCAAAGTCCCGAGTGCGATGGCAGCCACGTCGATTTTGCATTGGCCTGCTTGACTGAACTGCGCGGCGCTCTGGCTGCGCGCGGTCTGCCGCTGTTGGTGCGCGTCGGCTCTGCCGTGCCCGTGCTGGCGCAGTTGCACGCCGAGTTGGCCTTCACCCACCTGCTTAGTCACGAAGAAACCGGCCCAGGTTGGTCGTATGCGCGCGATCTGCAGCTTGCATCCTGGTGCAAAGGTAAGCGCATACTCTGGCAAGAGTTCACCCAGACCGGGGTGGTGCGTCGCCTGCGCAGCCGCACCGGCTGGGCGCAACGTTGGCAAGCGCGCATGGATGCGCCTTTGCAGTTGCTGAACGACAGATTTACCCCCGCCGTGCCCTTAGATCAACCTGAGTTACCCACACTGGCCAGCTTGGGGCTGGCACCACACGGCAAAGCCCTGCAAGCGGCCGGCGAGAAAGCTGCGCGTCACACGCTGAAGAGTTTTTTGCAAGTGCGCGGCTACGACTACCGCAAGGCACTCTCGAGCCCCTTGAGCGCCGAAGAAGGCTGTAGCCGCCTGAGCCCTCATCTGGCGTTTGGCACCTTGTCTATGCGCACCGTGCACCAGGCCACCGAAGTGGCCATTGGCAACACACCCGACCGCGCACTGGCCTATGCGTTGCGCGGCTTTGCAGGGCGGCTGCGTTGGCACTGCCATTTCATGCAGAAGCTTGAAGACGAACCCAGCATTGAGTTTCGCAACTTTGCCCGAGTGTGCGACGGCCTGCGCGAGAACGACTTCAACGACGCCACCTTCACCGCCTGGTGCGAGGGTCGTACTGGCTACCCCATGGTGGACGCGTGCATGCGATCGCTGGTTGCGACGGGCTGGCTCAACTTCCGCATGCGGGCCATGCTCGTGAGCTTTGCCAGCTACCACCTGTGGCTGCATTGGCGGCAAACAGGCTTGTTTCTGGCCCGCCAGTTTCTGGACTACGAGCCCGGCATCCATTGGAGCCAGATGCAAATGCAAAGCGGCACCACCGGCATCAACACGCTGCGCATGTATTCGCCCACCAAACAGGCGCAAGACCAGGATCCTGAGGGTCTGTTTATTCGCCGCTGGGTACCCGAGCTCTCTAAAGTACCTCTGCCGTACCTTGCGACACCGTGGAAGATGGACGAGTCTGTGCAGCGCCTAGCCGGTTGCATGATCGGCGTGGACTACCCGCAGCCCGTAGTCGATGACAAGGCAGCAATGAAGGCGGCCAAAGACCGGATGTATGGCCTGCGTCAAACACAACAATCGCGTGAAGAAGCCGGTGCCGTGCTCGCCCGCCATGGCTCCCGAAAAAGCGGCTTGCCACCCTCGGGCCAACGGCGTAAAGCAGCACCCAAGCGCAAGGTGGAAGCACCACCCACCCCGTCTGGGCAAGGCGACCTGTTTACCTAAACTGCAAAACCCCATCTATGAAAGGCGACTTCAAAGGCAATAAACAATCGCTGCCCAGCAAGCTCTGCGCAGTGTGCGGGCGCACTATGACGTGGCGCAAGGCATGGGCCAAAAACTGGGAATCGGTGTTGTACTGCTCCGATGCCTGCCGAGCCAAGAAGGCCAAGCGCAGCCAAGCGATTGAGGCCCCTTGACTGTTCGGGATGTTCAAAAAAAGTTCAGGCGCGCCACAGCACATGCCGGGTAGCGACAGCGCCCGGTAATATGTTGGACTGAATCTGCGACAGGTCCAGTCCAAACTGGCGCTGCACGATGGGGACCATGACCGATCGCAGGTCAATTGTGGGTTTCAGGTCGCGCCCCTCAAACAATTGCCCGCCGGCCAGCCCCGGCCAGTCGGTAAGAACCGTGCCGCCCGCGACGCGGCCACCGGCAATGAAAGCAACGCCGCCCGTCCCGTGGTCAGTGCCACCTGAGCCATTGAAACGCGCCGAACGGCCAAACTCGGTCATGACCAGCACGGTGGTGTTTGACCATTGGGCTCCCAAGCCTTCGCGTAACGCCGCCAGCGTGTCATCGAGCCCAACAAGCAGGCGCCCCAGCCTGGCGTGCTGGTTGACATGGGTGTCCCAGCCGCCGGCCTCCAGCCAGGCCACGCGGGGCCCTTTGGGGTCGGCCAGGAAGGCGCCGGCCTGTCGGGCTTGGCCGGCAAATCCGGGGCCGCCGTCCGCGCCCATGGCCATATCCTCCTGGACAGCAGCTTCGCCGAATGCGGCAGACAGTTGGGCATCACCGCGGTACATCTGTGCCACCCGCGACATGAGATCCTGGTCCACCGGCCGCCGCCGGTCTGGCGTCCAGGTGCTCGCGCCGTCGGCACCGCGCAGCGCCAGCGGCATCGCGGCGGTGATGGCTATCGCTCGCTTGTCACTGGCCTGCAGAGCGCGGCCCAACCAGCCGGTACTCAGGACAAACGGCCGCTCGCCGCCACTTTCGAGCAATTGCTGAGCATCAAAATGCGAGCGCTCTCGGTACGGGCTGGCGGTGGCATGCACCACCAGCAGCTCCTTTCGGGTGTACCAGCGGTGCAGGTTAGACAGTGCTGGGTGCATGGAGAAGGTGGCGTCTAATGGCAGCGCCGCAGCGGCAGCATCTTCGTCGGTGCGCAGCGCCGCCCAGGCCGGGTCGCCCGGAGCCGGGACCGCCGCCAGGCCGTCTAACGCGCCGCGCAGCATCACCACAACCAGGCGTGGGCCTTCAGCTTCTCGGGTTGACGCCGGTGCGGCAAACACCATCCGGAGCGGTAGAAAGGCACCTGCCGCGCCCAGCAAGCGCAATCCGGCGCGCCGGGTCAGCGTTGTCTGCATTCGCTTATCTCCTTTGAAACTCGGGACTCGCCAGCGCCAGTGCCAGTGCCTGTGCGCCGCTGTCTGCGTTGTCGATCTGCGAGCGTGAGCTCTGACTCAGGTCTTCACCCCAGGCCAGATGCGCCAGGCCGCGGGCATCTGCAGCATGCCGGTTGAGGTCGCCAAAACGGTCGGCCCACTGGACTCGCTTTCGCAAGGCATCAGCAGACAACCAGTCCTCAGCGCGGTCGGGCCAGCCCTGAGGGGATGGCGCTTGGGCGACCGCCTGGCCCATGCTCTTTAATTCAAAAACCGCCCGCTCGACCGAGCCCAACGGGATTTTGAGCATGCGATGGGCCGACAACACCAGCTCATCGGGCCGCTTGAACTTGGGCGGGTTCGATGGGCTCCAGGCCAGGTCATGGCCAAATAGCGCCGAGGCTAGCGCCATCAGATCACCACTGCTGTCGCGAAATCGACGCGCTACCCACTCCACCAGGGCGGCGGGCGGATCATCGGTGACAAAATGTCGCGCCAGCTTGGTCGCCACAAAACTGGCGCACGCTGGGTGTCGGCTAAGGTCATCGAGCAGCTGGTCGAGTGCCTGTGGCCCTTCGGCGTACCGTTTGCCAAGAATGGTCTTAGGGCCCGGCTGGTGCAGTGCCGGAACGAACCCGGCCTTCCCGGCGGTTTGCGGGTTGACCGTCCAGCCGGTCAGCAGGTGTGCCGTCTGCGTCACATCCTGCTGCGTGTAACCACTGTTGACACCCAGGGTGTGGAGCTCAAGCAGCTCGCGAGCAAGGTTCTCATTCAATCCTTTTTCGCGCAATTTGCCGGCGCGCGATTGCGGGCCGATCGATTGCGCATTGTCCAGATAAAGCAACATGGCGGGATGCACAACGGCGGCGCGCAAGAGCTCTTTGAAACTGCCAAAGGCATTGGGACGGATCGCCTCGTATTCGTGCGGCCATACCAGGGCGATCATGGTGCCCTTGGTCGACGCCACACAAAAATGGTTAGCCCAGAAATTCACCCAACGCTCGGCTACGGGGGTAGGCGTCGCAATGGCGTGCTGCCAGCGCCGCTGCAAGCCCTTCACATTGGTCTTGCGCAGCGTCAGTCGGGATGGCGTCATTGGCCCCAAGTCATCGTCTGGTTTGCCGCCAGACTCAACCGGCTTGGCCGCCAGCGCGGTCTTGAGAACTTCGCGTGTCAACTGGAGTGCCGCCACGCTGTCAATCAGACCGCCGGTATCCATTGCTGCCGGCTGCTTGAACTGATCGAGCACCCAGCCGCGTGGGTCGGCCTGTAAGGCACTCAGGCTGGACTCTGAGTAACCGAAGCGGTGGGACGCGATGGCAGCAGGTTTCATACCGCTACAGCAGGCTCGCGCGGTCGATCGGTGTGCCAACCACGAACACGCAATCCCCCTGCTCGGTGATCGGTATCGCCTTGGTGACCACCACAAAGCCGTCAGTGGGTGACCGCAGCAGTTCGGCCGGGCGGTCGGGGCGGTCCATGAACCAGAGGCGGCCCACTGGCTGGCCAGCCACCACGGGGTCGCCCGGCTCCAACATGGCCTCAAACATACCGTCTTCCGGCGACACCACAATGTTACGCGGGTCACGCCCATCAATGATCACGGCCGGTGACAAGCCCATGCCGGCACGGGTCTGGACCTGGCCTTTCTGCACACCCACGTGGCGAAGTACATTGTTCAGGCCGTCCCAGGCCAGCCGGTGGACAGGGGCCGGGGTGCGACCGCCACCACCCAGCTCGGTGGTGATCACCAGTTTGCCCTGGTTTTCGGCTTCCACCGGCAGCAGGCCATTGCCGTTGATGTCGATGTAGAGGTAATGGTGATCGGAGCACCAGGCCTCCATGGCTTCCAACATCGCTTTGCGCTGAGCCGAGTTGTCGACCACGTGCATGTGCGAGCAGGGCAGGAAATAGGCGCTTCGGCCACCCGAGTGCATGTCAATCACCACGTCGGCCATCGGAAACAGCACGCGGGTCAGGTAGTCAGCCAGCTGCTCATGCGGTGGGCCGTCGGGACGGCCTGGGAAAGAACGGTTGAAGTTGGCGCCAGAAGGCCAATTGCGGGTGTTGCCCTTAGACGCACTCGGCGACAACACCGGGATGACGATCACCCTGCCCGTCACCTGGTCTGGCTGCAGCTCCTGCAGCAGGCGCATGGCGGCGACCTGGCCTTCGTACTCGTCGCCATGGTTGCCCGCCAGCACCAGCACGGTGGGCCCGTCGCCCTGCGCAATGCAGCCGATGTGGATGAAGGTACTGGCCCAACCGGCGGTGTTGGTGATCTTGTTGATGCGCAGGTGGCCGATCTGCTTGCCCGGGGCGTGCAGGTCAATGCTGCAGGAAACTGTGGAGGGGCTCATGGGGTTGGCTCCAATGGGTGCGCCGGCAACCAGTGGGGCAGATCCATGACCTTGTTTGAGATTGGCTTATTCAAGAGATTTCTCATTTTACACAGACTGGTTGGACATTGAGAATACCACTCATGCCGGCGCGCCGTGTCCGGCCCTCGGAATCACCGGCAACATGATGTGGGACGGGTGCGCGGCGTCGGAATACACCCTCTGCTCGGCTGGGACCGTGTGGGTGTGGCGCCCCATGGGTTCGCCCGTGTTGGGGTTGAGGTCAAGTCGCGGCCAGTTCGACGAAGAAATGTCGATCCGGATACGGTGGCCCCGGTCAAAGAGATTACTGGTCGGTGGCAGCACGATGGTCACCGGCACCACCTCACCCGGGCTGAGGAACACCTCTTTGTCATAGCCCTCACGGTAACGGCAACGGATGATGGAGTCATTGATCAGCATGTCAAAACCCGCCGGGTAGTCTTCATTGGCAGGGTGCACATCGATCAGCTTGGCGGTGAAGTCCGTGTCGAGTGCGCTCGACGAGATCCAAAGGTGCACCGTCATCGGTCCTGTCACCTCCACCGCTTCTGTGAGTCGCGGCGTCTGGAACACCAGCACATCGGCGCGGTCGGCCAGGCGCGGGTAGGGCGCCTCTGAGCCAAAAAACTCGGGCGCCTCCTTTTGGTCTACCGGACCGGGGGACAGCAGGTCGCGCAGGCGCAGCACCGGGCTGAGCAACCGAGCCCAGGCCTGCTCCATGCCAGCGCCGCCGGACGGCAACTCACCGATGGCGCAGTACAAGCCGCCCAATGTGGGAACCGGGTGCGCCGGGTCATAGGTAAATTGGCGTGCCGCTTCATCCGGTGCCGGCCCCTGCGTGGACAGGCCACCGTCGCCACGCAGGAAATAGGGGGTCGGCACAGCACGGTCTAAGGGCCAGGCCGGTTCATCACGCCAGCAGCCGCCGTGGTCAAGCTTGCCCTGGGGCGTCTTGCGGCCCGAGCCGCCACCCATCACGAAAATCCGAACCGGTGCCTCATCGGCCGGCTGGCCGGTGGCATCGTCGGGCAACCAGCGCGAAAAGTACGCCAATTGCTCTTCAAAGTACCGATTCACGCCCCATACACTCTGCGGCCCGAAGTCGACCTGGTGGCAATAGCTGGCCTCGCCTCGCATGCCAACATGGCTCCAGGGGCCAACGATCAGGCGCATCGGTGACTTTTTCAGGCGTGTCATGGCCGTGAAGTATTCGGTGTCGGCGGCCGGAAACGGGTCATACCAACCCGTCGACATCGTGACCGGAATATCGGCGTGCTGCTCCCAAAATTTGGTGTAGTTGTGCTCGACCCGATCCCAGTAGCTGTCGTAACCGCCCCGCGTGTAGTAGTCCAGCAGCGAGGCCTCCAGTTCCGGCGTATGCCGCAACGCCGTCTGGCCGGCTTTCCATGGGGTAGCCCGAAACATTTGACGCAGGTTTCGCAGGTTGTCCCACACCTCTGCTGACTTGACTGGGTCGTCCCGCACCCGCTGGTCGTCTTGCGCGTGGATGAACAAGGCCCAGAACATGTGTTGCTGCATGGCGCCGCCCTCGCGGCACTGGTTCTGGAAACTGTTGGTGGGCACCACATCGGGCCAGATGGCGGTCAGGTTTTTCGGCGCTTCAATGGCTGTGCGCACTTGCGTGATCGCCGCATAGGAACTGCCCACCGTACCGATGCGGCCGTTGCTCCAGATCTGGTCACCGATCCAGTCACAAATGTCCGCCCCATCGCGCCCGGTATGGGGCGTGGCCGCGTGGTAGTACACCCCTGAGGCGTCCGACCGGTAACGGTCTCGCAGGTCGATCAGCACCACGTTGTAGCCCTTGGGGACAAAATAGTCTGCGATCTCACTGTATCGCCTGTCTGTCTTGTCGTAAGGCGTATGCAGCATGATGGTTGGGAAACGACCCTCGACGAAAGCGCCGTGTCTTGCGGGGCGATAGATGTCAAACGCGAGGCGGACACCATCCCGCATCGGGACCATGACATCCTTGGAAAGATTGACGCCGTATGTACTCATGAAACCCCTGACTGCATTGCGTTCAGATGGCGATCGTCATGCCACCGTCGATCACCATCACCTGCCCGGTCATGAAAGCCGATGCCTCGCTGGCCAGAAAAACAGCGGCGCCCATCAAGTCCTCCGGGGTACCCCAGCGCTTCATGGGCGTGCGGTTGCTTATCCAGTCGTACTTGCCTGGCTGCGCCCGGAACACCGTGTTGATGTCAGTGGCCATGTAGCCCGGCGCAATGCAGTTGACCGTGACGCCCAGCGTCGCCAATTCGGAGGCCATGCCGCGGGCGAGCCCTTCCAAGCCGGCCTTGGCCGTGATGTAGGGCGTGTTGGTGCCTCGGCCAATGCGGGCATTGACGGATGAGATCATGACGATGCGGCCCCAGCCCCGTGCCGCCATACCGACGGCAGCCTTGCGCGACAAGCGAAAACAGGAATCCAGCGCCACGTTCATTGACACTCGCCAGTCATCGTCAGAGATATCGAAAAAGTCACGCGGCACGCCAAAGGCGGCATTGTTGATCAGGATGTCGAGCTTGCCGAAACGAGCGACGATGTCGTCGATAGCCGCATCAGCCGTTGGCCGGTCGCACACATCGAAGGCGGCGATGGCCGCCCGGCCCCCTGCGGCCTCGATCTCAGCGCACCGGGCCGCCAGTGTGGTGGCGTCGCGGCCGTTCAGAACGACCAAAGCCCCGGCATCGGCCAGCGCACGGGCCATGGCGAAGCCCAGGCCGCGTGATGCGCCAGTCACCAGCGCAACGCGCCCCTTCAGAGAAAAAAGCGGACTCATCAGTCGCCACCTCCGGTTTTGGTCAAGTGCCTTGTTCAGTGGCCTGGTCAGGTTGCAAAAAATGGTGCGGCATCTGGCGTGTAGCGAGCCACGCCAGCCGGATCAAGCTCGATCCCCAGCCCTGGCTTGTTGGGAATGGGCAGCATGCCATCGGCGTCAAGCACAAAGGGTTCGCGCAAAATGCCGTCGACGTAGGGGCTGCCGCCAATGAACTCCACCAGGTCTACGCCTGGGAACGCGGTAGCCAATTGCAGGTCGGCAGCGACGCCCAGGGCGGTGTTCCAGCCGTGGCCAACATAACGCACGCCATGGTCCTGCGCCATCCAGACAATGCGGCGCTGTTCGCTGATGCCGCCGACCTTGGTGACATCGGGTTGCACGATGTCAAAGGCGCCCCGCTCTAGCCAGGGCAGAAATGACTGACGGCGCGTCAGCACCTCGCCGCCCGCAATCGGCACCGGGCTGGCGCGACGGAGCGTACAAAAATCTTCCAGTGCGTCGGGCTTGAGCGCTTCTTCGAACCAGCCCACTTGGTAGTCTGCCAGCATCTCGGCCGAGCGCAATGCCCATTTCAGCCCCTGCGGCCAGTGAGCGTCGCTGGCGCCGGGATCAACAAACAGCTGCACATCCGGGCCCAGGGCGTCCCGGGTAGCGGCAATGATGGCGCGGTCCAGGCCCGCGTCATTCGTCCTGCCGAACGGACCCCAACCCACCTTGAAGGCCTTGAAGCCGCGGGCCTTGTAGGGCGCCACGACATCGTGCATGCAGTCGGGCATCTCCATCAATAGGGAGCAATAGGGTCGAACACGCTCAATGTATCGGCCGCCCAGCAAGCTACCCACCGACAAGCCCGTCGCCTTGCCAAGAATGTCCCACAGTGCGATGTCGATACCGCTGATGGTGTGCGTCAGGGTGCCACCACGCCCCATCCAGAAGGTATTCTGGTGCAGTTTTTCCGTCACCCGCTCCGGTTGCAGTGCGTTTTCACCTAAAAACAAGGGCTCCAGCACTTTCAATGCGGCCTGCACCAGCCGGCCGTCGGTAAAGACACTGCCATAGCCCGTGATGCCGGCGTCCGTGTGGACCGCGATGAGCGCGTGGATGGAGTCCTCCGGTCTGATTTCGGCGGACCAACCCCCTTTGGGGCTCTCGCCAAACAGGGGCGCCGCCACGATCGATCGAATCCGCACTGGCGGCAGAGTGGTCGATGGGGTTTGGCTCGATGGCAGCATGGGGCTTCCTTATCCTATGTGGGGGTTTTTGCCAGCGCCTCGGACCGGCGACGGGCGATGATGTTCTCCAGGTCGACCTTGTGGATTTCGACGTCAATATGGTCACTGATGGCCTGGGCCATGTCGGCCACATGGCCCGACTGGAAAACCGTGATCAGGGTGTTGTGTTCTTCGACAATGTCGAGCATGGGCTTGCCCAAGGCCGACAAACCGAAAATAATGGTCATCTGACGGGACAGCATTTCCCACATGTCACTCAGCACCGCGTTGCCGGCAAAATTGGTCAGAACCCGATGGAATTGGGTGTCGGCAGTGGCAAATCCGTAGACATCATTGGCAGCGGCACGCGCCTTCATGTCGTCCACAATGGACTGCAAGGCGTCGATGCTGGCCCTGTCATTTCGCCCGAGGCGGATGGACCGGGTCAGCGCAGCCGTCTCCAGCGCCACCCGAACCTCGATCAATTGGTCGATGCGCTCTGCCGTCACTGGCGTCAGCCGTATGCCCTTGTAGGGCTCATTGACGACAATGCCCTGACTTTCAAGTACTCGCAGCGCCTCACGAACAGGCACCCTGCTGACACCCAGCCTCTGCGCCAACTCGGTCTCGATAATCCGGTCTCCAGGAAGGATCAAGCCCTCGGCGGCAGCGCCGACCAGCGCCTCAATCACTTGCTGCGCCAAGGTACGCGGCTGCAACTTGGTCAGCGCCGACTTCTGAACGTCCTGCGAGCCAGAAGGGGTAAGAGATGGATGCTCCGGGACGAGATGTGCCATATTGGATATTGTATACTATTATAAAGTATGCGACGAAAGCAGTGGGGAAGGGTGGAAGTCGGAAACGATTGTCGGGCATCGTTGCCCCACAACCAGTCGCCAAAGCCGGCGACGGTTACCCCGCCCTCACCACCCCAAGCGCGGGGCCCAGGTCGACCAGGCCTTATTCCAGTACGGCTGTCCATTGACCGTGATGCTGGTTTCTATGCTGTGGTGCATCCCTGTCGCATCGCTGCGCGTGGTGCATTGCGCGTAGACCCGGCACATCCAGTCGGGTCGGCTCATGTCATAACTAAAGTCGCTGATGACACTGGCCTGAGCCGGGTGATGCAAGTCGACGGTATAGCGCGACCGATTGACACCCACACCCGAATTGGTCCGGTAGCTGCAAGTCAATGTACCGGCAATCAGGTCTCGGGTGACTGCATACTCGGGCGCCGGAATCTGATCCTGGGGCAGGGGTTCGAACTGACTGGGCAAAAACTCAGGGGGCGGTAGCGCCGCGGGCTGAACCACCGGTAGCTCCAGCCGCGACGGTTGCGTGTTTCCACGGTGAATATGAGCCACGTAATGTTGCGGTGTGGGCCAGGCATTGAGTACATCGGCGCAACTCACCATCAGGCAGATACGGTGCCCCGAGGCAAACCGATAGGCGGCAGCCTGCAGTGGCACGTCCAACGGGTAGACCCGGCCCGGAATCAAAGCCTCGGGCTCGCTGTGTGAGTTCAGATGTGTGAGGTTGAGCACCGCTTTAGTGACCAGGACGCTGGTGCCATCGGGTGCCACGTCACACAGCTTCAGGCTCAAAAATGCGCTCGCCGCGCCGGCCTGGTAGTACAACACCGCGCTTGGAACACCGACCACTTCCAGGGCACCGGACAAGGGCTCACCGATGTAGCCCAGCGACAAACCCAAGTCAATGCGCTGATCGTCTGCCATGCCCCAGCCGGGGGTAAATTGACCTATCGCGTAGCGGCCCGCTGCGACTCCTGCGTCGGGACGGTACTGTAATTTGTCGGCGCCGGGCAGATCGGTCTCAGGCAAGCTAATGGCGTCAAGACGGCCTCCAGCACCCAGCCGAAGCGAAACCTTGCTGGCCGGCGGTGGCCATGCTGGCTCATTGCGGAAATAGCCCGGGTCTTCCCGGCGCAACGGTGCCGGCGGCACGTAATCTCGCACGAACACCGTGACCGGCGGCTCAAGGTCGACGGGTCGGGCGGGATCGGTGTCCCGTCCTTTAAGGTATTTGTCAAACCAGCGCAGGCATTCGTACCGGTCACTCATGCGCGGCAAGGGCCATGCATTCTCAGGGTAGTTGTGCGTCCAGGGGCCAACGATCACCCTTTTGGGGCAGCTCAGGCGTTCAAACGTGTGCAGCATGTCATCGCCATACCAGTCTGCCCACCCGCCAATCAGGAACGTGGCCGCTTTGACCTTGTCGTGCTCGTCCCGAAGCAGCCTGGACTGCCAAAATGGCCCGTCCAACAGGTTCTCCACATAGGCTAGGCTCCAGGGCGTCGAACGCTCAAGACGCTCGCGCCAAACAGACTCCCACCGATCTCCCAAAAGCTCTGCGGCGGGAGGGGCGTAGTTGTAGGCTGCCATTAATGGCGCAAAGTTTTCCATCGCAAAAAGGCGCAGCGTGCCGCCCGGGCAGGCCATGCCTTGGTACCAGTCGGAACACATTTGGCACAACACCACCGCCTTCAAGGCCGGCGGGGCCTGACGCGCTGCGTCAAAACAAACCCCCGCGGTGTAACTGATGCCGATCATGCCGACATTGCCATCACACCAGGGTTGTTCGGCGCACCACTGAATCACCTCCACACCATCCTGCACCTCGGACTCGCTCGTCGGCGACGTGCTAAAGCCGTCGGAATCACCTGTACCCCGTATGTCGACATTGACGAAGACATAGCCCTGCGACGCGAAATAAGGGTAGCGGGTGGCGCGAGGCCCGTAAGCGCTGTTGTTGACCTTGTGGTACGGCGTGTACTCGATGATGGCCGGTACCCGCTGCCCCGCAACTTCGGGCAGATACAAATCGGCTGCCAGAGTGATGCCATCAGGCATTGGAATGCGGGCGTTGCGGATTACTTTGACTGCGTACGTCATGTTTCCTCCATAAGGCCCAGCGCCTGCCGTCAGACCGTAGCCGTCAGCTTTTTAAGCACCAAGGCAAGAGGATGAACATTGTATACTTTTAGAAAGTATGCTATTGTCCTCGCGGCAGTGTTCTTCCGTCATTGATTCTGGAGCCCGTCTGATGCTACTTGTGAAAAGTCGAGTCCAATGCGACATCGATTTCGACCGTCCGGGACGGCAAGCGGCTTTTCTGCGGGCGCCTAACTCCACCAATACCTCGGGCTGGGGTACGGTCCAAATTCCGATTTTTGTCCTCAAGAATGGCATCGGTCCAACGCTGCTGCTCACAGGTGGGGTGCACGGCGACGAGTACGAAGGCCAGATCGCCATTTCGCGCCTGGCCCAAACGATCAAACCAGAGGACATATCTGGACGGCTGATCCTGATGCCCTCGGTGAACCAGCCAGCGGCGCTCAACCAAAACGGCACCAGGATGTCCCCCATTGACGGGCGCGACCTCAACCGCTGCTTCCCGGGCAACCCAGCGGGCACGTTCAGCGACATGCTGGCGCACTTTATAGACAGCGCCATTATTCCGCACGTTGACGTCGCGGTTGACATGCATACCGGCGGTCACTCGGCCGAGTTCGCTTTGTGCACCGTCATGCACGCCATCGACGACCTCGAACTGCGCCGCAAAACTCTGGCAGCCGCCACAGCGTTCGGGGCACCATTCAACGTGATATTTTCGGGGGTTGACGAAGGCTCTACCTTGACTTCGGCCATCGAGCGGCGAAAAATTCTGTGCATTGGCACCGAAATCGGCGGCTGGGGCAGGGTCAGCATGGAGGCCCTGCGCATCGGAGAGCGGGGTATACGAAACTTGATGCAGCACCTGGGCATGACAGCGGGAACGCCTGACACCACTCAAAAAAGTGGCAGCCCAGCGACCCGGCACATGGTGGTACCCAACCCAAGCTGTTACAGCTTCGCACCGAGCGGCGGCCTGTTTGAGCCGTGTCATCTGGCAGGCGACGCGGTGGAAGCAGGCCAGGTTGCCGGCTTTCTTCATTTTGTCGAGGATCTCGACCGAGCGCCGGTCGCCTTGCATTACCAAGCCAGCGGCCTGCTCTGGGCAGCCTGCGGCCCCGGACGAGTACTGCGCGGTGACTGCGTAGCGGTGGTAATGCAATCGTATGAGTAAACCAAAGCCTGAGGCAGGCAATGCCAACGTGTCCGTCACGGACTTCCATGATCCAACCCTAGGAGACTGATGTGATGAAGAAAACTTACCTAACTCTCGCAATGTCCGCATTGCTAGTACTTACAGGCGCTGGGCCAGCGCACGCCCAGAAAAAAGGAGGCGATGTGGTGATCGGGATGACGGCAGCGCCGCCCTCTCTAGACCCCCACGCCACCTCGGCGCAAGTGGCGCGCAATGTCAATTTGCACATTTTCGAAACCCTGTATGCGCGGGATGAAGGTGCACGGCCCGTGCCTGACTTGGCAGAAGGCGTCACCATTTCTACCGATGGCCTGACCTATTTGTTCAAACTGCGCACTGGCGTCAAGTTTCACAATGGCAAAGACATGACTTCGGCCGATGTCGTGGCCTCATTGGAGCGCTATCGCAAGTCGGGCGCCTCGGCCAGTCTGATCGGCGCCATCGACTCAGTCAGCGCCAGCGGCCCGAATCAGGTCACCATCAAACTGAAAACTGTGCAGTCCACCTTCCTTGGCAATTTGTCGAGCCCACGGGCACCGATTGCCATCATGCCCTCCGAAGAAGCCGCCAAGGATATGGGCAAAGCCAGCTCCATTGGCACCGGGCCGTACAAGTTTGTTGAGTACAAGCCTGATAGCCACATCAAGATCACGCGATTTGACGGCTACAAACCTAATCCGGCTTACAAAGAGCGCGACGGCTTTGCTGGCGCCAAGATTGCCTACATCGACAACGTGACCTTCCGCTTCATGCCAGAGACCAGTGCGCGCGATGCGGCGGTCGAAACCGGTCAAATTCAGCTGAACGAGACAACCGATGGCCCAACCGCCAAGCGCCTGAGAGGGAACGCCAACTTCCAGGTGATTCCCGTGTTGCCCTTTGCCGCCATGATCCTCAAGTTCAACATGGCGCAAGGCGCAGGCACTGACCTTAACTTCCGCCGTGCGGTGGCGCAGGCCCTTGACCTTGAAGAAATCATGGCAGTGGCTTACCCCGACATTTACCGCATAGACACCAGCTGGGTCTATGGGGGTTCGGCCTACCACTCAGCTCGCAAGACCCCCAAGCAAGACCTTGCCGCTGCCAAGGCGACATTGGCCAAGTCTGGCTATAAGGGTGAGAAGCTCACCTTTATCGTGCACAACGACCGCCCGACGGTCGACACGGCAACCGTCATTCAGCAACAGGTATCGCAAATTGGCGTCAACCTGGAGGTGAAGGTAGCCGACTGGCCCACCACATCCAACCTGGGCCTCAAGAGCGACACCGGTTGGAACCTCTGGACCCATGGCTTCGGGATTGAGCCCTACGAGGGCCCTGCCTCTGCCATGGCACATTGGGTGAAAGGACAAGGCCAGCGCAAGGCAGATCCGGTCATCGACGGCCTGTTCGACAAGTTCAATAGCGAAATGAACGTTGACGTTCAGAAGAAATTGTTTGTCGATTTCGAGAACCAGATGAACGACCAGGCCATCGCCGTGAATATGGGGAACTATGGCCTGTTCCAGGTGGCCACCTCCAAGCTGAAAAACTTTAAGGCCTACCGTATCCCACGTATGTGGGGTGTTTGGCTGGATTGATCCTCAAGTCAAACCGATATGGGACGCTTCATCATCCGCCGGCTGCTGGCGTCGATTCCGGTGTTGTTTTTGGTGTCCCTGATCACGTTCGGCCTGTTGTGGCTGGTGCCGGGTGACCCGGCATCCATCTTTCTAGACGCCAGCGCCACAGCGGAAGCGCTGGACCGTGTCCGGCACGAGCTTGGACTGGACCGGCCCTTTCTGGTGCGCATGGGTGAGTGGTACATCCGGTTGTTGCAGGGTGATCTTGGGACCTCTCTGCTGCTTAACCGCAGCGTCACGGAGGCCATCTTGGAGCGGCTGCCCATCACACTGTCGCTGACCGCCATGGCCTTTGTGGTATCCGTGCTGCTCGGCGTGACGGCAGGGGTGATGGCGGCAGTGCGCCATGGTCGCGCCGCTGACCAGAGCTTGATGAGCCTGGCGCTGCTGGGCCTGTCGATCCCCGAGTTCTGGCTTGGTCTGGTACTGGTCTGGCTGGTGGCTGTGCTGGTGCCTATTTTCCCTGCTGGCGACTATGTCGCCTTTGCCAAAGACCCCTTGCAATGGGCCCGCCATCTGGCGCTGCCCACCTTCACACTGGCTTGCATTCAAATGGGATTTGTCGCCCGCATGACGCGCTCCAGCATGCTCGAAGTGTTAAGCCAAGACTTCGTGCGCACTGCCCGCGCCAAAGGCCTTCCCGAGCCTTATGTGGTGCTACGGCACGGCTTGGTCAACGCCATGGTGCCGATCGTGACCGTGATGGGCATCATGGTCGGCGCGCTCCTTGGCGGTGCCGTGGTCACCGAGCAGGTTTTCTCCATTCCCGGCTTGGGGCGTCTGATTATTGGCGCCGTGTTGTCGCGCGATTTCCCGGTGATTCAGGGGGGGTTGTTGTTCCTCGCACTGATTTACCTCAGTGTCAATCTGGCGGTTGATATCCTGTACGCGGTGATAGACCCGCGGGTCAGGCTGGGCTAAACCATGACACAGCGAGCCAGTTTTTTGCGCCGACTGCTATCCAACCGCTCATTCACCATCGGGGCGTCCCTGGTCGGGCTGGTGCTGCTGCTGGCCTTGCTGGCTGGTGTCATCGCCCCGTTTGACCCACTCAAGGGCAACTTCCGGGCCCGCATGATGGCCCCTAGTCTGCAGCATTGGATGGGGACGGATCAATTCGGCCGCGACATCCTGTCGCGGGTGCTGCATGGCGCACGCATTTCTTTGCAGATAGGGTTCATGGTGGCCATCATCACGGCCTTGGCTGGTGTGCTGATCGGCGCGAGTTCGGGTTACTTCCGGCGCCTGGATGGCCCCCTCATGCGGCTGATGGACGCCTTTATGGCTTTCCCCTCCATCATTCTGGCGATCGCCGTGAGCTCTGTCCTGGGCGCATCGGTGATCAATGTGATTTTTGCGCTGGCCATCGCAGCAACTCCGCATACGGCGCGCATCGTCCGCGCCTCGGTGATGGTGGTGCGCGAAATGGAATTTGTCGAGGCCGCTCGCGCCCTGGGCGCCGGGCATGCGCGCATCTTGTTTCGCCACATCATGGCCAACGCCATGGCGCCGCTGATGGTGCGCATCACCTATGTGTTTGCGGTTGCCATTCTGAACGAGGCCGTACTCTCGTTCATCGGTGTCGGCCCGCCGCCGCCGGCACCCACCTTTGGCGCCATCATCGCCAACGGCCGAGACTTTATTGTGGCGGCACCCTGGATCACGGTGGCGCCCGGGCTTGCAATTCTGGTCAGTGTGTTGGGCCTGAACTTGCTGGGCGACGGCTTGCGTGACGTCCTCGACCCGCGCATGTCGGTGAATACCCGATGAGTCACGCTACACCCATGCTGCAGGTGCAACAGGTCACCACCACGCTGGGGACCGGCGGCCCAGAAATCCTGAGCGCCGTAGACATCAGCCTCAACAGCGGCGAGGTGCTCGGTGTCGTCGGTGAGTCAGGGTCGGGCAAGAGCATGCTGGCGCTGTCGATCATGGGGCTGCTGCCCCGGCCAATCGCCGTCAGCGGCGGCGAAATCCGGCTCCAGGGCCGCAACCTGCTGCACTTGCAGGCGCAAGAATTGCGCGCCCTGCGCGGCAAAGACATGGCCATGATTTTCCAGGAGCCCATGACCTCGCTCAACCCGGTCATGCGCGTGGGTCAACAAATCGGTGAGGTGCTACGCTGGCATAGGTCAATGCAGGGGGAGGCTGCGCGCCAAGAAGGCATTGCCCTGCTAAAGCGGGTGGAGATGCCAGACCCACAACGCCAGATAGACGCGTACCCCCACGAACTCTCAGGCGGCATGCGGCAGCGGGTGATGATTGCCATTGCCCTTGCCGGTCGGCCCAAGCTATTGATCGCCGACGAGCCCACCACCGCGTTGGATGTGACGATTCAAGCCCAGATCCTGGAACTGATACGCAACATCCAGCGCGATGACGGTATGTCTGTGCTTTTGATCACGCATGACCTGGGGGTCATTGCCGAAATGTGCGACCGGGTCGCCGTCATGTACGCGGGACGGGTCGTCGAACAGGGCGCGGTTCTGGACATCTTTGATCGGCCCGCTCACCCTTACACCCGGGGATTGCTTGCCTCACGCCCCAAGATCTCCGCCGGCGCCAGCTGGCTGAGCACCATCGAAGGCACCGTGCCAGCGGTTGGCCAAATGGGCGCCGGTTGCAGCTTTGCACCGCGCTGTGCAATTGCCGGGCCGGACTGTGCGCGACGGCCGCCTTTGCGAGAAGTCGGCGTGGCACACCAAGCCGCCTGTGTTCGCCCGTTTGAAGGCGCGCCTGAGCCAAAGGCAGAGACAGCATGAGCAGCGATACACCCTTGATCGAGGCGCGCGGACTGCGCAAGTATTTTGAGCGGCCTCGGCGCTTTTTGGCCCCTGCAGAGCCCCCATTGCGCGCGGTGGACGGCGTTGACCTCAGCATTGCGCCGGGCGAGACGCTGGGTCTGGTGGGCGAGTCGGGCTGCGGCAAATCCACCACCGGCCGCTTGCTGTTGCGCCTGATAGAACCCAGTGGCGGCACCATCCTGCACCATGGTGAGGACATCACACGGCTTGACGCCGCGGGCATGCGCAGCAAGCGACGCGCCATGCAAATCGTGTTCCAGGACCCCTATGGCTCCTTGAACCCGCGCATGCGGGTGTCGGAACTCATTGCCGAGCCACTGGTGATCCATGGCGTGGGCGACAGCGCCAGTCGGGCCGCCCGGGTGCAACGTCTGCTGGACCTTGTTAGCCTGCCCGGCAGCGCCCTGCAGCGCTATCCCCATGAATTTTCTGGCGGCCAGCGGCAGCGGATTGGTATCGCCCGGGCCTTGGCACTGGAGCCTGAGTTCATCATCGCGGATGAAGCCGTCTCGGCACTCGACGTGTCGGTGCAAGCCCAGGTGATTAATCTGCTGCGTGAGCTGCAACGCGACCTGAAGCTCACCTACCTGTTCATCTCGCACAACCTGGCCGTGGTACGCAATATCAGCGACCGCGTGGCGGTGATGTACCTGGGCCGCATCGTTGAAGTGGCGCCGGCCGACGCGCTGTTTGCGCGCCCACAGCACCCCTACACCCAGGCGCTGTTGGCAGCCTTGCCAACCGACCATCCTTCGCAACGCCGAACCCATGCGGTCATCAAAGGCGACCTGCCCAAACCGGACGCCGCCAGCGTCGGCTGCAGATTTGCCAACCGCTGCCCCCATGCCCAATCCCAGTGTTTGACCCAAGACCCCGCTTTTCACGAGACAGCACCAAGCCATCAGGTGGCCTGTTTGCGTATCGCTGATGGCAGCCTGAAGCTTTGAAAGGTGACCCTATGACCACACGCCCCCGTATCCTGATTGCCGAGTGCATGCAGGAAATTTCCTCCTTCAACCCGCTTGCCGGCGACTACGATAATTTCCATATCGAACGTGGTCAGGACATGCTGGCGCAGGACGGCATCAACACATCCCTGGGCGGCGCATTGGCCGTGTTTCGCGAAACTGGCATGGATCCCGTGTTGACCATCAGCGCTCGCTCCGGCTCGGCAGGGATTCTGATGGCACAGGCCTGGCAACGTCTGGCGAGTGATGTGCTGGCGTCAATCGCAGCCCAAGCCGGCAGCGGCATTGACGGCGTTTATTTCTCCCTTCATGGCGCCATGGCGGCTGAGGGTGAGCTCGACCCGGAAGGCTACTTGTTGGCTGAAACCCGCAAGTTGGTTGGGCCGAACGTTCCCATCGTCATCTCGCTCGACCTGCACGGCATCCTGACTGACCGCATGCTCAAGCAGATCAACGGTGTCACGATCTACCACACCTACCCACATGTGGACTTTGCCTCCACCGGCCAACGGGCGGCCCGCGTGCTGCACAAAATTGTCACGGAAAAAATCCGGCCAACCATTGCTCGTGTAGTGATCCCAGCGCTGGTGCGGGGTGACGAGTTGATCACCAAGTCCGGCTGCTATGGCGAGTTGATCCGCGAGGCACGGCGGCTGGAGCTTGAGGGCGTAGCCATGTCCGCCGGCATCATGATCGGCAACCCGTTTACCGACGTGCCCGAGCTGTGCTGCCAAGTGTTGGTAGCCACTGCGGGTGATGCTGCCGTGGCCGAGCAAGAGGCGCTCAGACTGGCTCGCGAATTCTGGCCACTGCGTCACCGCATGCAGGGTAAGCTGATCTCGCTGGACCGTGCCATTGCCCAGGCCAGCAGCATTGCGGGCCCAGTTATTTTCACCGACGCCGCAGACGCCACCTCCTCCGGTGCCACAGGTGATTCCAACCTGATCATCCGGGGCTTGCGCGATGCCGGTTACCGCAAAAAGGTGTTGGCCCAGATTGTTGACCCAATGGCCGCTGCAGCCGCGCATCGCGCCGGTGTCGGCGCACAAATCGACGTCAGTTTGGGCGGCGCCATAGACGCCAAGCGCTTTGCGCCAATGCAGGTCTCCGCCCGGGTGCGCCTATTGTCTGATGGCAAGGCGCAACTGGAAACCATGAAGCTCGGTTTGGATGCCGGACCCACCGCCGTGCTGGAGTTTGACAACTTCACCGTGGTGGTGTTCAGCCGCACGCTGTCCTTGCTGGACCGCGCCATGTATTACGCCAATGGCCTGGACCCGACGGACTTTGACCTGACGGTGGTGAAGTCACCCCACACCGAACACCACATGTACGACGCCTGGGTGGACAACAACTTCAATGTGGACGTGCCGGGCGCCACTTCCGCTAACCTGAAAACCTTGGGCCACACCATTTGTGCCCGGCCCATGTACCCGCTTGACCCAGAGGCCGGCTTTGAGCCCCGGGCCGTTATCTACCGCAGCTGACCGTTGTATTCGCAAATGATGACGAGCCAAGGTTGGGAGGCACCTGGGTGGGATCAGGGCGGCCGCGCGTTCGGCTCCGCGGCTGTCCCCCGCCCTGCGGGCTCCTCCTTGATGCCGCTGCGCCGAACGCACCACCACCCTGATCTGGCGAGGTGCCTGACTGGGCGTGCGCCCACCAACTCAACGGCTGCGTGGGCTAATTGGATGTCGCAGCGAGGTCAAGGAGGAGCCCGCAGGGCGGGGGACACGAGCAGCGGCATCCAGTTAGCTCACGCAGCTCGCCAACGAAAGGCTAACTCAACATGAAGATTGATTCCGTAGATTTCTTTTACCTGTCCATGCCCGAGGTCACCACCGAGGCCGATGGCAGCCAGGATGCTTTGTTGGTGCGCGTTGCCGCCGGTGGGCTGACTGGCTTCGGCGAATGCGAAGCCGCGCCGCTGCCCTCGATCGCAGCCTTTGTCTGCCCCATGTCGCACGGCGCCTGCCAACCGGTCAGTGCCTCGGTACTGGGTCGCGCCCTGAACGGGCCGCAAGACATCGCCGCCATCGCGGGCGACGTGGCCTACAACAGTATGGACGTGCTGCAAGCTGCGCACACTTGGTCCGGCATCGAGATGGCGCTGTGGGACCTGTTGGGCAAGGCGCGTGGCGAGCCAGTTTGGAAGCTGCTGGGCTACCCGTCTGCGCACCCCAAAACACCTTATGCCTCGCTGCTGTTTGGCGACACCGCACAGGAGACACTGACCCGCGGCCAAGATGCCATACGCCGCGGCTTCAAGGCGGCCAAGTTTGGCTGGGGCCCGATCGGCCGTGGCACGGCAGATCAAGACGCCGACCATTTCTTTGCAGCACGGGAAGCACTGGGGGCCGACGGCATCCTGCTGGTCGACGTAGGCCAGATTTTTGGCGAAGACGTGGCCCGTGCCTCGGCCCGCCTGGGCGCCTTGGAACAGGCGCGGGCCTTGTGGCTGGAGGAGCCGTTTCACGCCAATGCGCTGCAACAGTACGGCGAACTGGCCAAGCGCTGCACCACTGTCAAACTGGCCGGCGGCGAGGGCGCCCACAACGCCGCCATGGCGCAGCACTTGATCGATTACGGCGGCATTGGCTATGTTCAGATCGACTGCGGCCGAATCGGCGGCATCGGGCCGGCCAAACAGGTGGCCGACTACGCTTTTGCGCGGGGCGTCACTTATGTGAACCACACCTTCACCTCGCACCTGGCCTTGAGTGCATCACTCCAGCCCTATGCCGGCTTAGCCGGGCACACCATTTGTGAGTACCCGGCAGCACCCAAGGCCCTGGCGGTGGCCATGACACAGAACCACCTGACACCCGACGCCTTGGGGCAGATCAGCGCGCCAAACGCCCCTGGCCTGGGCATGGAGATCAACGCCCAGGCGGTGGAACACTACCAACTTGACGTCGAGATACGCGTCGCCGGTCGCACGCTGTATGCTTCCCCAAAATTTTAAGGACATCACCTATGAACCAACTTGATATGAAAGGCCGCCACGCGGTCATTACCGGGGGGGCCACCGGCCTGGGCTACGCCATTGCCCAGCGCATGCTGGCCTCGGGTGCCAGCGTCACACTGTGGGACCGCGACGCTCAGGCACTGACCAAAGCCTGCGCCGAGTTGGGCAGTCAGGCCCATGGCGTCACGGTGGATGTGGCCGAGCACGCCTCGGTCGTGGCCGCAGTGGGACAGACCCTGACGCAGTCGCCTGCCATCGATGCCCTGGTTAATTGTGCCGGTATCACCGGCCCTAATACCAAGGTCTGGAGCTATCCGGTGGCGGACTGGCAGCAGGTGATGCAGGTGAACCTGAACGGCCTGTTTTATTGCTGCCGCGAGATCACGCCGCACATGCGTGAGCGCAACTACGGGCGCATTGTCAACATCGCCTCGGTCGCCGGCAAAGACGGCAACCCCAACGCCAGCGCCTACAGCGCCAGCAAAGCCGCGGTGATGGCACTCACCAAGTCGCTGGGCAAGGAGCTGGCAGACACCGGCATCCGCGTCAACTGCGTCACGCCAGCGGCTGTCAAGACCGCCATCTTCGACCAGATGACACCAGAGCACATCGCCTTCATGTTGTCCAAGATCCCAATGGGGCGCTTTGGCACGCCAGAGGAAGTGGCAGCCATGGTAAGCTGGTTGTGCACCGAAGACTGCTCGTTTTCGACTGGCGCGGTGTTTGATCTCTCGGGTGGCAGATCCACCTACTGACAATAAAAACCCACTTATTTTGCTGAAAGGCGACTCATGAAACTGGTACGTTATGGCAACCCCGGCAAGGAAAAACCCGGCCTGATTGACGCGGGCGGCAAGCTGCGCGACCTCAGCGCCATCGTGCCTGATATCGGCCCCGCCCAACTTGACGCGGCCGTATTGGCCAAACTGGCCAAGCTTGACACTGCCAAGCTGCCCGCCGTACGTGGCACACCACGCATGGGCTGCCCGGTGGCTGGCGTTGGCAAGTTCGTCGCCATCGGCCTGAATTACGCCGACCATGCCGCTGAGTCGGGTGCGCCAATCCCCAAAGAGCCGATCGTGTTCATGAAGGCCACCACCTGCATTCAGGGTCCGAACGACCCGGTCATGCTGCCCAAGGGCTCGGTCAAGTCCGACTGGGAAGTTGAGCTGGGCATTGTCATCGGCACGCGGGCGCGCTACGTAACGCAAAAAGCCGCACTGGACCATGTGGCCGGCTACTGCACCATCAACGACGTGAGTGAACGCGAATACCAGATCGAACGCGGCCCACAGTGGGACAAGGGCAAGGGTTGCGACACCTTCGGCCCGATCGGCCCCTGGCTGGTCACGCGCGACGAGATTGCCAATGTGCAAAAGCTGTCCATGTGGCTGGACCTAAACGGCAAGCGCATGCAAACCGGCAACACCAAAACCATGATTTTTGGCGTGGCCAAGTTGGTGAGCTATGTCAGCCAGTTCATGACCCTGATGCCGGGCGATGTCATCACCACAGGCACCCCCCCCGGCGTAGGTCTGGGCATGAAACCGCCGCTCTACCTCAAAAAGGGCGACGTCATGACCCTGGGCATTGAAGGCCTGGGCGAGCAACGACAGGTGGTGGTGCCCTTCAAGCTATAGGCAGCAGCAGGGCCGGCGGCACCGAGCATGCGACTGATCGATTTTTTCGACCGGGGTGCGCGCCTTAATCCGCAAGGCCCCTGCCTAAGTGACGCCACGCGTAGCCTGACCTACGCCGACACCCGGGCCCTGACCTGCCGCATTGGTCAGGGCCTGATGGGTCAGGGCCTGCAACCACGCATGGCGGCTGCCGTGCTCAGCCATAACGATGTGGACGCCTTTGCCTGCATCTTGGGCATCCTGCGCGCAGGTCTGGCGTGGATGCCGCTCAACGCCCGTAACTCGTTGGACGACAACCTCTACATCCTCGACAGCAATACCTGTACTTGGCTGTTCTATCACAGCGCCTTCACGCGCGAGGTCGAAGCGATTCGCCAGGGCGTACCCGCTATCAGGGGATTCGTGTGCGTGGACCAGGCCAACGGCCCAGACCCCTGGCTTCACGACTGGCTGGCAGCCTGGCCGTCTGATGATCCAGATATACCCGCCGGCCCGCATGACCTGGCCGCAATTTGGCCATCTGGGGGCACGACCGGTCGCTCCAAAGGCGTGATGCTGACGAACCTGAACTTCACGACCATGATCGCGAATTTCTGTTCCAGCATGCATTACGAGACGCCACCGGTACATCTGGTGGCTGCACCCATGACCCATGCCGCCGGATGCATCGCCCTGCCCACACTGGCATTGGGCGGTAGCCAGATCATGATCCCGAAAGTCGATCCCCTTGAAATCATGCGGCACATTGAGTTACACCGGGTCACCACGCTGTTCCTACCGCCGACAGCCATTTACGCCATGCTGGCCCATCCGCGGGTGCGCGAATTCGATTACTCCTCACTTCGCCATTTCATTTACGCCGCAGCGCCAATGTCAAGCGAGAAACTCAAAGAAGCCATTGAGGTGTTCGGACCGGTGATGGCTCAGACCTACGGGCAGGCCGAGTCGCCCATGCTGTGCACCTTCATGTCACCGCAGGAACACCAGGTAGACGGCAACCCGGTAAACGAACAAAGGCTAGCCAGTTGTGGTCGCGCCACCCTGTTGACACAAGTCGCCATCATGGACGACGACGGCCGCTTGCTAGACGCCGGCGATCGGGGCGAAATCGTCATCCGCGGCAACCTGGTGATGAAGGGCTACGTCAACAACCCGGCGGCTACAGAAGAAGCCTCTCGCTTCGGCTGGCATCACACCGGCGACATTGGTCTGATGGATAACGATGGCTATGTCTACATCGTCGACCGCAAGCGGGACATGATCATCTCCGGCGGATTCAACATCTACCCGTCGGAGATTGAGCAGGTTCTTTGGGCGCACCCAGACGTCCAGGACTGCGCAGTGATCGGTGTGCCTGACGACAAATGGGGGGAAGCAGTCAAGGCCGTGGTCGAGCTCAAACCCGGGGCAACCACCGCGCCGCAAGACCTGTTGGATTTCTGCCGCGCCCGGCTGGGCGGCATGAAAACCCCAAAGAGCGCCGAAATATGGCCCGAACTGCCGCGAAGCCCAGTGGGCAAGGTGCTCAAGCGCGACATCCGGGAACGGTTCTGGGCCGGCCAAGCACGTCGCGTCTGATCAATAGGAGACCCGCACATGACCCAACGTCTCAAAGACAAGGCTGCACTGGTGCTGGGTGCTGGCTCGATTGGCCCCGGTTGGGGCAACGGCAAAGCTACCGCCGTGGCCTATGCGCGAGAAGGCGCAAGGGTGCTCGCGGTGGACCTGAGCCTGCCCGCTGCCGAAGAAACCGCTGCCATCATCCGCGCAGAAGGCGGTGTTTGCGAGGCCATGCAGGCCGACGTCACGGTGGACGCTGATATTGCGCGGGTGGTGGCGCATTGCATGGCCTGGCAAGGTCGCATCGACATCCTGCACAACAACGTGGGCATGGCCTACCTGGGTGGCCCGGTAGAGATGAGCGAAGAAACCTGGGACCACTCTTTAAAGCTCAACGTAGGTAGCCTGTTCTTGAGTTGCCGGCACGTGTTGCCGCTGATGGAGGCCCAAGGCTCAGGCGCCATTGTCAATGTCTCGTCCATTGCCAGTATCCGCTGGCTGGGCACCGCCTACATCGGCTACGCCGCCTCCAAAGCGGCAGTTAACCAGTTCACCCAGGCGATTGCCATGCAGTACGCGGGCAAAGGGATTAGAGCCAATGCCATCCTGCCCGGCATGATGAACACCCCGACCGCGCGGGCCTCGCTGGGCAGTACCTTTGCCGACGAAGCAGACTTGGTGGCAAAGCGTAACGCGGCCTGTCCGACCGGTGCCATGGGCGACGCCTGGGACATCGCCTGGGCTTCTGTCTTTCTGGCCTCTGACCAAGCGAAATACATCACCGGTGTGCTGCTGCCCGTGGACGGCGGCATGACCTGCAAGGTGGTCTGAGACCACCACCCATCACCTTACCAAGGAGATTTCATGAGTGCTTGCATCGTCGGCTGGGCCCACACACCCTTTGGCAAACTCGAGGGCGAAGATATCGAGTCGCTGATCACCCGCGTCACGCGTGAAGCGATCGCCGACGCCGGCATCTCGCCAGGCGACATCGACGAGATCTACCTCGGCCATTTCGGAGAGGGCTTCGTGCGCGAGCGCTTCCTGTCGTCACTGCCGCTGCAGGTGGCTGACGCCATGCGCTTCACCCCCTCGACCAGGGTTGAAAACGCCTGTGCCACGGGATCCGCCGCGATGTACCAAGGCATCAACTGCATTGCTGCGCACAAGGGCCGGATCGTGCTGGTCATCGGCGCTGAAAAAATGACCGAGGTCCGCGGCCCGCAGGTGGCCGACATCCTGACCGGCGCCGCCTACATCAAAGAAGAAGGCGAAGTACCGGGGGGCTTTGCCGGCATCTTCGCTGACATCGCCAACCAGTACTTCAACCGCTATGGTGACCAGAGTGACGCACTGGCGCGCATCGCCGCCAAGAACCACCGGAATGGCGTGAACAACCCCTATGCCCAGTTTCGAAAAGACCTGGGCTACGACTTCTGTCGAGAGGTTTCCGACCGCAACCCGTGGGTGGCACCCCCACTCAAGCGCAGTGATTGCTCGGCCGTATCCGACGGCGCTGCGGCCGTGATATTGACCGACGCCGACACAGCACGGGGCATGGGCAAGGCCATCCGACTGCGAGGCACCGCCCATGTCAATGACTTCAAGCCGATGAGCCGACGCGATCTGAGCGCCTTTGACGGCTGCGCCGAAGCCTGGAAGCAGGCGCTGACCTCCGCTGGTGCAACGTTGGATGACCTTAGCCTGGTCGAGACGCATGACTGCTTCACCGTGGCCGAACTGATGGAGTACGAGGCCATGGGCCTGACCGCACCTGGACAGGGTGCGCGCGCGATCATGGAGGGTTGGACTGAAATGAGGGGGCGCTTGCCGGTCAACCCCTCTGGCGGCCTGAAGGCCAAGGGGCACCCGATAGGCGCCACCGGCGTGTCCATGCACGTGCTGGCTTGCATGCAGCTCCACGGCAGCGCCGGCGGCATACAAGTCCCCGGGGCTGAACTGGTGGGCGTTTTCAACATGGGTGGCGCCGCCGTGACGCACTACGTGAGCTTGCTGGAGCGGCTGCACTGAACCTGCTGCTTAGGATACAGTGCAGCCTCCACGGCAGCCTGCCGCTTGACCACTCTAGATCCGCCATGAGCCTGCTCTTTTCCCCCCTACACCTACCCTCTCCTCGCGGCGGCCTGACCCTACCCAACCGCATCGTGGTAGCCCCCATGTGCCAATACGCAGCTCAAGATGGCGCAGCGACCGACTGGCACCTGATGCACTGGGGCAACCTGCTCAACAGCGGCGCCGGTCTGTTCACCATTGAGGCCACGGCGGTGCTGCCTGAAGGCCGCATCACGCCAGCCTGCCTGGGGCTTTGGGATGAGCGCACCGAGGCCGCGCTGGCAGACACCCTGCAGCGGGCGCGCCGGCTGGCACCGCCCACACCGGTCTGTATTCAGCTGGCGCACGCCGGCCGCAAGGCCTCCAGCGCCTTACCGTGGCAGGGTGGGCAGTTGCTCAGCCCGGCCCAGGGCGGTTGGCAAACCGCTGGCCCGTCGGCGCTGCCTCAATTGCCCAATGAGCCACCACCGACCGAGCTCAGCCTTGAGGCCATGGCCGACATCCGCACGGCGTTTGTGGCAGCTGCTCGGCGCTCGGCAGCCATGGGTATCGAGGCGATCGAGCTGCACGGCGCCCACGGCTACCTGCTGCACGAGTTCATGTCACCCATTGCCAACCAGCGCACCGACGCCTACGGCGGCTGTCTCGAGAACCGCATCCGTTTTCCACTGGAACTGTTTACCGCCGTGCGTCAGGCTTTTGACGGTGTGCTCGGCATTCGCATTTCAGCTTCAGACTGGATTGAAGGCGGCTGGGACCTGACACAAAGCAGCGAGTTTGCAGCGCGCCTGAAGACCGCTGGTTGCGACTTCATCCATGTGTCGTCGGGCGGCGTGTCGCCGCAACAAAAAATTGCGCTGGGCGCTGGCTACCAGGTGCCGTTTGCCCGGGCCATCCGCCAGACCGGCGGCATGGTGACCACCGCGGTTGGGATGATCACCGAGGCCGCACAGGCTGAGGCCATCCTGCAAGCCGGCGATGCCGACCTGATTGCGCTGGCGCGGGCCTTTTTGTACCAGCCACGCTGGGGCTGGCAGGCCGCCGCTGCGCTGGGCGGCACCGTGAAGGCCACCTCGGCCTACTGGCGTTGCCTGCCGCGCGAGGCGCAGTCGGTGTTTGGCCAGGTGTCGGTCGGGGGGCGTTGAACGACCCTGAGCGCCCCTGACCCCCTGACCGCGCCTGACCGCGCCTGACCGAGCTTTAGGGCTTGCGCTGCTCCAGCTTCAGGCCCACAGCGGTACTACGGCGAAAACCTTTCCAGTAGGTGTGGTCGCTTTTCAGCGTGCCATTGGCCTCGGCCGACCATTTGCCATCTTGCGCACTCTCCACAAGATTCAGGTAGCTGTCCATGGTGGCGTCGCTCTTGAGGTGCTTGGCCAGAAAGGCGGTGACAAAGTGCTGCGCAATGTTGTTCATGCGAACGTTGTCCCACACCGCATCGGTGTAATGCTCGCCGCAGCCCCAGGAGCCATCGCCACACTTGAGTGACTGCATTTCTTTGGGAGCGGGCATGGGCGCAGCCGCATTGTGGCCGGCGTTATCGTAGGTCAGCAGGTAGCGCGGCGCATTAACGCTGCCCTCATAAATGTTGCGCACGCCCGGTGCATAGCCCGAGGTGCTGTCCACACTGCCGGCCACAAAGAACACCGGTGTCTTGATGGCAGCCAGACCGGCGGCGTCCCAAAAGCCGGCGTTCCAGCCCCAGGGGGCAAAGGCCACGGCCGCCTTGACGCGCGGGTCCATCGACGCGGCATGGGCTGGGTTGCCGGCCTGGCGCGCAGCCAGAGCGCCGTTGGGCGTGCCCCAGCTGAAACCCACGCTGGCTGCGGTGAACCCGCCGCCAATGGTGTTGACCACGCCGTAGCCGCCCATCGAGTAACCAATCAGGCCAGTTTGGTCTGCATTGACCATGCCTTTGAGCGTGCCGGCCGGGTCACTGGCGCCCAGGCGTGCCATTTCATTGAGCACAAACAGCTGGTCCAGCGGACGGTTGAGCAGGGTGCTGCCAAAAGCGGTCTGGTTGTCGTACGTGCTGTCGGTATGGTCAATCGACGCCACCACATAGCCCTTGCTGGCGAGGTTTTCGCCCAGGTGGCTCATCAGAAAGCGGTTGCCCGGGTAGCCGTGCGAGATGATCAGCAGCGGGTAAGGGCCGGTGCTGGCATCGGGCAGGGCATCGCGCACAGCGCGGCCGACCAACGTGACCTCGGTCTTGCCGTCGCGCGGCAGCACCTTGTACTGGCCGGCCGGCGCCTGGCCTGCCGCCAGCTTGGCGGGGTACCAGACCTCTACCGTCAGCGGCCGGTCATACATGGGCATGGGCTGGCCGGCCTTGAATTTGACAATGTCCTGCTGCCCCGGGTTGACCAACTTGAGGGTTTTGACACCCACATTCAGCTTGCCGTAGGGCGCCAGCTCAGGCGCGTCGGAGCGGATGGTATCGATACGGTTGTCTTGCGCCTGGACGGCGCCTGAGAGGGCCAACAGGGCGGTCAGCCCCGTGGCGATGGCGTGTTTGAACATGGTTTGTCCCTTAAAAATAAGAATCTGCACACTGCGGGTGGCAGCTTACCCGTGCGCCGTTAAAGGCGTCACCGCCAGATGTAACCTTTGGGACAACCCGGGGGCTTGAGGGCGCTGTGGACCCTTAGCGGCGCTCTAATTCGCCGGCGCGCGCCTGAGCCCGCGGAATCCAATAGGCCAAGTGCCCCGCTGCAAGAAAAGACAGCACGCCGGTCATCACGACACCTGCGCCCAGCGTCAACGTGGCCGCCAGCAGCGACAGCAGTACCGGGCCGAACGAGGCGCCGACGTCCGCCATCAGGCGCCATAGGCCCAAAAAATGTGCACGCCCCTGGCGCGGTGAGTGATCGGCCCCGAGCGTCATCATCATCCCCGAACCGATACCGTTACCAAATGCGATGGCCATGGCCACCAGCAGCAGAGTCTGTGCGTTGTGCGTGAGCGGCAACGCCAGCAACCCGGCGCCCATAATGACCAAGGACGGCACCACCACCCAACGCCGACCCATCTGGTCCATGACTTTGCCGGCCGGGTAAAAAAGCAACATTTCGACGCCGCTCGCCAAGCCGTAAATCACGGATATCACTGAGGCTTCGAGTGCAAGGTGATCGGCCCAGAGCGGGATCACGGTTTGCCTGGTCGTCCGCACCGCGCTGACCAGCAACATGCCCAAGCCAAGCGTGACGAAGACATGCCGATTGGCACGCAAGGTCGACAACATTGTCGCCGTCCTCGGCGTGGCGCTGGTGGCATCCCGACGCTCACCGACAGCGTGCAGACCCAGATCGGGCATGCGTGCGGCCAAGGCACCAGAGGCCAGCAGCGCCACCATGCCAACGCCATAAGCGCCAGCCAGCCCGTAGAAGTGAATGGCTGCTGCGGCAACAAAAGGGCCGATGAACATGCCAATGCGCATGCTGCCACCCAGTGTGGACATGGCCCTTGCCCGGTATTCGACCGGCACCACCTCGGTGAGGTAGCTTTGCCTCGCCAGGGAGAAGACCGCCTGTGACATGCCGATCATGAGCGCTCCGATCGCAAACACGCCAATGTGGCCAGACCATCCACACAGCGCCATCGCTATGGCGCACCAGATGGCGCCAGCAACAATAGTCCAGCGCTCCCCATGGCGCATCGTGATCAGCGACGCCGGGATGTTGCTCAGCAACGATCCGATGCCAATCAGGCCCACCAGCAGGGCGGTCACCGACACCGAGGCGCCCATCGCCCGGGCCGTGAGCGGAATCACCGGCAGAATCGCGCCCTCGCCCAGTCCAAACAGCAGGGAGGGCCCGAAGGCGGTGAGAGCAATTTGCCGGAGCGAGAAGGCAGCGGGGGTCATCGGTGCACTGTACGGCATGCGGTGGTGGCAATGGCATGATTCCGACCACGGCCGTCCGGAACCCGCAACTGCGCGCCTACTTTGGCGATGATGCGGCGCTGGACCCGGGAGACTTTGCCCGGCAAGCCCATCAAATGGCCACGGGCAGTCGGGCGGCTGGCAAGGCGCAGGCCGTCTACCAGCTCAACAGGCATCGCCATCTGTCTGAGGTTTACGCAATCAACACGGCAGATGATGCGTTTGGCAAGCTGTTATTGTGCTTTGTGATCGCGATAATCGGTCAGCCGTTGATGAAACCGTAGCAGGCTATGCGCCGATGGTGTTTAGACGGTCTGGGTTAATCTTATGCTATATTTTTAATACCAAACTACTAAGGCAGGACAAGGGCTAGAGCCGAATTTTGTTCTGAAGCTTCACGAATTTACGCCAGAACACCCAGCCCATGTTTCTGGACCACTGCCAACAGCTTGAGCGCCATGCCGCTGGGCTGTTTGCTGCCAGACTCCCACTTTTGAACGGTGGACTCACTCGTATTGAGGTACCTTGCAAAAACAGGCTGGCTGACATGCGCTTGCTCCCGAATGTTTTTGATCTGGCCAGGAGCCAGCGTGGTCGGCACGGCCAGGCAGGACGCATCAAATTGACGCATGGTCGTCTGGTCAAGAGCACCTACCTTTTGCAACGCGGTCGCAGAGGCATGAATCGCAGCCAAGGCGTCACTTTTAAATTTCTGTTTTGTTGTCAAGGCAAATCTCCACAAAATCTCTGTTGATCAGCAACTGTCCCACTTGATGGTCCGTCAAGCTTGCATAACTGCTGGCCAGCATGCGAAACGCAAGTAACTCATCGTTCTCGATGTTCTCCCGGTCTTTCTTGGCGAAGAGATACTCATAAATCTAATATTTGCCGCCTTTGGCCAAAAGGATTGATCGGTGAAGGTTGTTATTGAGCCGCTTCTTGAAAACACCGCCGCCCAGATCATCCACTTGCCCCAACAAAACCTGTTGAATAGCCACACACAGCTCAACGTCTTTGATCTTGGCCTTCTTTGCATCCTTGGCAAATCTACCCGTCTTGAATGCACGATTTAACGGATTGAATTCCATTGTTCAGTGTAGCACCTGGTGTTACCTATTGCAAAGCCAATCTATTGGAGACACGACGGTTAGACGTGACATCCCCTACTGACCGGATACCCGGCATCGGCATGACGCCTTGGCGGCCGGGGCCGCCCAAGTGGCGCAGTACCTGGCTGTCCCAAAGTTTCACTTGCGTCACGGCGCCGACATCCAGGGCGCGGTGATGTAGTCCGGGTGGTGGACTGAGCCCTGCCTCAGCTCTACGCTTATGCGGCGCTAGACCCGGAAAACTTTGCCCGCCAAGCCCATCAGCTTGGGTCAGGCGCGACGCGCTGGCGCAATGGGTACAAGCCGTCAATGAGCACGGCTTGGGTGTTCGACCAGGTTGAGACCGATCCTCGCGCTCACTTGATCTGCCTTGCACCCTCGCGTGGGTTGAGCAACTGCCAGGATTCGGCCGGTGTAGCCACCTCCCGGCCGCACTCATGGGCAATCGACACAATGCGCCGAATCAGGTCGGCATTGGTCGGCATCCCGAGTTCGTTGTAGGGGTGGTCACCCAGCCCGATGGAAATATGCCCGCCCTGGGAAATGATCGCCGCGGCCAGCCCGAACAAATTACCGCCATAGCTCATGGCCGTCCATTCCACGCGCTTGCCTGGCGGCAGAAAGTCAAGGTGGGCCTGCAAGCCCCTGAGCGTACCCGGGTGCCCGCCCAGGTACACGTTGTCGGTCATCACCAAGCACATGTAGAGCGGCTCATCAAGCAGACCCATGTCGGCGAAGGCATTCACATAACGCAGAAAGCCAATGTTGAAGCAGGTCAGATAGGGCTTGAGACCAGCCTCCCTGATGCGCTTGGCAAAGTACATCAGGTCGCCCGTCGGGTTGGCGTAGACCTGTGTCGTGGTTTCAAACTGCTTGGAGGCCGGGTTGTAACGGTCGACATTGATCGACCCCATGTCCATGGGCACGAAGTGCGGCGCCACCGACTTGTCCTTCGCCAGTTCCACAATGTGACGCAAGCGACCCTCTGCGCTGTGGTCATCCATGGTGTTGTACCCCAGTGTGGGATGCACCAGGATGTCAGATGCGCGGCGGATGCGGCGGATGATGTCCGAGTACACCTCGGCGCTGTGCTCTGGCGCGCCGTCAGGCTTGCGGGCATGGAAGTGCACAATCGCGGCCCCCGCATCCCGACAGGCCACGCTCTCGTTGGCGATCTCCTCGGGGGTGTAGGGCACATTGATGTTGCCCGCTTCACGCATCATGTACTCGTTGATGCGTGCCTCAATGATCAGTTTCTTCATGCAGTATCCTCCAGTTGGTGCAACACTCGCGCCTGTCCGTCCGGACGATTGTTGAAGTAAAACCAGCCCTGGTCAAGCGCTATGGCCAGGCGGCGGACTTACCGTGACGCCGAAGGCGGTGTCTGTCCGTCAGAGGCGCCGGAACACAATCGGCAGGCTGGCAAAGGCGTCGTGGTAGCTGTCTGTATTGCGCTTTGGCGCGTTAGTCGGGTCCAGTTCGGCGCCGGCGCGGTACAGCGCTGTCAGTACCCCAAGGATGGTGCCCAGCGTCGGATCGGTGTCGTCGTAGCTGTTTGACAGCCCAGTCACCAGTGCACGGCCAATGCAGGTGTGCACGCCGGCGCCAAAAGTCAGGCCCCAGGGCGGTGGCCGCCTGCTGAACGGCCGATGCGGATTGAACTGCAAGACGTCCGACCCGAACAGGGCGGGATCACGATTGGCTTCTGAAAAGAACAGGGCGATGCGATCATCCTTGCGGAAAAAGCGCCCGCTGCTGGCCAGAGTGACATCCTTCAGGGCGATGCGCAGCAAGGCGGGCACAGGTTGGTGCAGGCGCAAGGACTCGCTGGCTGCCGCGCGCAGGAACTCAATGTCTGTGGCGCGTTCACGGTCCTCCGGGTGTGCTGCCCACCACTGGTCAAGGTGCCAAAGCACATGGGGCAGCGCATGCGCAGTGGTCTGCGTCCCCGCCACCAGAAACAGGGCGCACTCGCGCCAGACATAGGCGTCTTCGCCGTCACGACCCTCCTCACCGAGCTGGGCCAGCACACTCAACAAGTCCATCGGCAGATCCGACTTTTGCAGCTCACCCGCTTTGCATCGAGAGGCCAGCACCTGCCGACGCTCAAGCGCCGGTTGGAGAAAGTCACGGATCAATTCGCGGCGCGCCAGTATGCCCTCTTCAAGGACCTTGGCATGATTTCGGGTTGACCATTCCACCCCCGAGGCCGCCTCAAGCTTGGCCACCAGGGCTTGCAAGCGGGTTCGCTGGACAGGGTCATCCACATCATCGACGCCGGTCACACCCGCAGAAACGCCAATCAGAAAGCCACGCAGCAATGGCACCAGATCTGCACGGACCAAGCCGTCCTGGTCACGCGTACCCGCCAATGCATCCAACGTACGTGCAATAGCGGGAAGGAGTGCATCGCGTTCATTGCGCTTGAGTGCCTCGTGCGAAAACAGGGTCATGAGTGCGCGTCGACGCTGCCGATGTTCCTGGCCGTCGATGGTCACCAGGGAGCCGCCATACACCGGACCGCTCTCCCTGTGAGAGCCTTGGTGAAAGTCTGCAGAGCGCAGGATTTCGTCAATCTCGGCAAAGGTCTCCACGCGCGGGAACTGTCCAAGGAACTCTGTCACGGATTGCGGGGCCTGCTGCGGTGTACTTGAAACAGTTGTGCTCATCGTCGTGTCACTCCGAAGGTTCTTGCCCATGGGGAAGGGCCGTCAGCAAACCACACCCCCGCAGCAGCAGCGCCACCACATGCTCGGTGGCGCGGGCCTGGTCGGCGGCGCCCAGTTCGGGGCGGCCCAGCACGGCGCAGACCTGCACATCAAAGTCGGCATAGGTTTGGGTGGCAGCCCAGATGGTGAAAAACAGGTGCACAGGGTCGACCGAGGCCATGCGCCCGGCGGCGATCCAGCCCTTAATCACGGCCGCCTTGGCGTGCACCAGGTCGTGCAGCTCGGTGGCCAGCAGGGTCTTTAGCACCGGTGCGCCGTGCAGCAGCTCGTTGGCAAATACCTTGGAGGCATGAGGGCGCTGGGCCGACAGCGCCATTTTGTCGCGGATGTAACGCTCGATCGCCGTGCGCGGGTCAGCCTCGGGCACGATGCCGAGGGTGGGCTGCAACCAGTCGCTCAGGATGCGCGCCAGCACCGTGCGGTAAAGCACCTCTTTGCTGCCAAAGTAATAGTGCAGGTTGGCCTTGGGCAGGCCAGCGGCCTCGGCAATGGCCGCCATGGTGGCGCCGCCAAAGCCGGCACCGGCAAACACCCGCTCGGCGGCAGCCACGATCTGGGCTTCGTTGTTCTGCCGGATCTGGCCTTTGGCCAGGTCGTCGGCCGGCGCCAACGAGGAGGAAGAGGGGGAGTGCGTCATGTCAGCCATAAAAAAGGGGCCCTACCCTTGAGGATAAGGCCCCGGCGCGCCAGCGGCGCGGCAGCGTGTTTACTTCTTGCTGGCAGCTTCCCAGACAGCGTGGGTGTAGGCAGCCTTGCCCGGGTCTTTCTTGATCACCGGCGAGCTGCCGCCGGCCAGCAGCACCTTGACAGTGCGCTCATAGGCGGCGGGCTCCAGGTAGCCGACCTTTGGCGTGCCAGCGTTAGTGATCAGCTTGGCCACGTTTTCCATCTGGCGCTTTTGCACCTTGAGTGTGGCGCTTCCCGAGGCGTCGGCGGCCACCACCAGTTTGGCGGCTTCTTCTGGGTTTTTGACGGCGTCGTTCCAGCCTTTGAGGGTGGCCTTCAAAAACTTGCCCATGCGCGCCACAAAGGCTGGGTCTTTGAGCTTGGCTTCCATCACGTACAGACCGTCTTCCAGCGTGGCCACGCCTTCTTTTTCATAGAAGAAGGTGATCAGGTCGCTCTCTTTGACACCTGCATCCACCACCTGCCAGTACTCGTTGTAGATCATGGTCGAGATGCAGGCGGCCTGGTTTTGCAGCAGCGGGTCGACGTTGAAGCCCTGTTTCAGGATCTTGATGTCAGAGTCGGTTTTGTAGCCGAGCTTGGTCATCCAGTTGAGGAAGGGGTACTCATTGCCGCCGTACCAGACGCCCAGGGTCTTGCCCTTGAAGTCTTTGGGGCTGGCCACGCCGCTGGCTTTTTTGCAGGTCAGCATCAGGCCCGACTGGTTGAACACCTGGGCGATGTTGACCAGCGGCACGCCGGCCTCGCGGGAGGCGAGCGCTGAGGGCATCCAGTCCACCACCACATCGGCGCCGTTACCGGCAATCACCTGAGCAGGCGCCACGTCGGGGCCGCCGGGTTTGATAGTCACGTCCAGGCCTTCGGCCTTGTAGTAGCCCTTGCTCTGGGCCACGTAGTAGCCGGCAAACTGGGCTTGCGGCAGCCACTTCAGCTGCACCGTGACCTTGTCGGCTGCCTGCGCAGTGGCGCCGCACACGACGAGCACCGCGGCCAACAGGCCGTGGGTAAGTTTGGAAGAACGGGTCATCAAAAGCTCCTTTGGGGTTGAATAAAAAAAGTTGGCCAGCAACGGCCTCGTACGGGACAGGGGAACAAACTGGGCTTTGGCAAAGGGGCTCATGATGTCAAGTGCCCACGGCCTCGCGCACCGAGGGGTGCCAAAACGCAAACCGCCGTTCAAGCCGCAACAGCAGCGTGTAGGCCAGTGAGCCTGTCACCGCGGCCACCACAATCGCGCCCCACACCAGGGGCATGTTCATGCGAGACGCCTCGGTGGAAATGCGAAAGCCCAGGCCAGAGGTGGGCGAGCCAAAAAATTCGGCGACGATGGCGCCAATCAGGGCCAGCGATGCATTGATCTTGAGCGCGCCAAACATGAAAGGCAGCGCCACCGGCAGCCGCAGCGCCAACAGGGTGCCACCGTAAGTGGCGGCATAGCTGTGCATCAGCTCCCGCTCCAGCTTGCCCGAGGCCTGCAGCCCGGCCAGGGTGGACACCAGCATCGGGAAAAACGTCATCAACACCACCACCGCCGCTTTGGATGGCCACTCAAAGCCAAACCACATCACGGCAATGGGCGCCACGGCCACCAGTGGAATGGTGCTGGTGAGCGAGGCCAAGGGCAGCAGACCGCGCTGCAAAAAGGGCTGCCGGTCAATGGCCAGCGCCACGCCAAAGCCCAGGGCCGAGCCCAGTACCCAGCCCAGCACAACGGCCTTCAGCACAGTCTGAGTGAAGTCGCGCCACAGCGTCGGCCAGTGCTCCAGCATGGACTGCAAGATCATGACCGGTGGCGGCAACAGCACACGCGGCACCTGAAAAGCCACCACCAGCAATTGCCAGAAGTACAGCAACCACAAGCCAAACAGGGCCGCGGTCAACGTGCCCATCCAGCGTGGGCGGTTAAACGCCGCCAGACTGCGAACCGACTGCACCGCCAGCAACGCCTGCGCCGACGTGGCCAGCCAAAACAGCGGCGTTGGGGGCGCGGCACCCTGGGCCGCGGGCAGCTGCACCAGCAACAGTGCCCCCAGCAAAGCAGCGCCAACCATGGCTACAGCGGATTTGACCTGGGTTGTCATGCCTGCCTTCGCTGGCGCAGGGCCAGGTGCTCCAGGGCAGCCACCACACTGGTCAGCACCAGGCCAAGTAACGCCGACATCAACAACGCAGACCAGATCTGCACCGTGTTGCCATAGTAAGAGCCGGTCAGCAGGCGTGCGCCCAAGCCGGCCTGGGCGCCGGTTGGCAACTCAGCCACCATGGCGCCCACCAGGCCGGCAGCGATACCCACCCTCAGCGCCGGGAACAAAAACGGCAACGAGGCGGGCAGCCGCAACAACCACAGGGCCTGCCAGCGGCTAGCAGCATAGGTGTGCAGCATTTCGGTCTCGATGCGCAGGGGGGAGCGCAGGCCCTGCACCATGGCCACCGTCACCGGGAAAAAACACAGGTACATCGCGATCACCGCCTTGGGCGCCACGCCGGCAAAGCCCAGGCTGCCCAAAATGACCAGCACAATCGGCGCAATCGCCAGCACCGGCACACTTTGCGAGGCCACGATCCAAGGCAGCAGCGCGCGGTCGAGGGTGCGCGAGTGCACGATGCAGACCGCCAGCAGCAGGCCCAGTAGACTGCCCAGCACAAAGCCCCACAGGGTGGACTCGGCGGTGACGGCCACATGAAACAGCAGGTTGCGAGGCGAATCAAGTGGCCAGTCCACCAAGCTAGACCAAAAATCTGCCGCCACTTGGTGCGGGGCGGGCAACACCGGGCGCTCCATGGCCATGGTGGCGGTGAAAAGGTCCTGCCAGCCCCAGGGCTGGTCGCGCAACACCCGCTCTATCGCACCCGGCGCATTGAGCAGCCAGGCGCCGCCATACCAGATCAGCAGCACCAACAGAACTATGGACGCCACGGGCAGGCCGTGCAGCCGAAGCCGTGCGCCCAGTGGCGGTGGCAGGGTGTCAGCCATGGTGGCCGTCGGCCAACGCCAGCCGAACCGAATGCGCCAGCGCAATGAACTCAGGGCTGTCGCGCAGGCCCAGGTGGCGCTCATCGGGCAGGGTGGAGTCAATCACCTGCACGATGCGCCCCGGGCGTGGCGACATCACCACAATGCGGGTCGACAAATACACCGCCTCGGCAATCGAGTGGGTGACAAACACCACGGTGCGGCGTTCGCGTTGCCACAGCTGCTGCAGCTGCTCATTGAGCCGGTCGCGGGTGATCTCGTCGAGCGCGCCAAAAGGCTCGTCCATCATCAGAATGCGCGGCTCAAACGACAGGGCACGGGCAATCGACACCCGCTGCTGCATGCCGCCCGACAGCTGCCAGGGGTACTTGCCCTCAAAGCCGGTGAGGCCAACGCGGGCCAGTTGCTCCAGCGCGATGCGGCAGCACTCTTCACGCGCGCGACCCTGAATCTGCAGCGGCAGGGTCACATTGGCCAACACGGTGCGCCACGGAAACAGCGCCGGCGCCTGGAACACATAGCCATAGGCCCGGTCCAGCCGTGCTTGGTGCGGGCTGACCCCGTTAACCAGCACCTCGCCAGCGCTGATGCGCTCCAGGTCAGCGATCACCCGCATCAGGGTGGTCTTGCCACAGCCCGACGGCCCTATGAGCGCGACAAACTCACCTTCGCGGATATCAAGGTCAATGTCGCTGAGCGCATGCACTGGCGTGTCGGCGGTCTGGTACACCACGCTGGCCTGGCGCACCTGCACGGCCAGGCGGTCGTGGCTGGGCGTAGCAGCAAAAGAGGCAGGCGGCGCAGCAGAGAGGTTCATGGGCATGCAAGCATCAAGGGACGCCGCACCACAATGCAGCAAAGCTCCGGGGAAGTTAACCGAATGGTCAACTTATTCTAGCGACGCAAGCCAATTTCATGCCATGATTTTTGTCAGGCTTTCGCAGGGTTTGTCCGGGCTACCAGCCCGACGCGCGGCCAAGGCCACATACCAATCCAGGCAGCCCGGGTTGGCCATGGCCTCGCGGTTGACCACCTTGGCCAGGGGCTGGCCCAGCAGCAATTTCTTGATCGGCAGCTCCTGCTTTTTGCCCGAAAGGGTACGCGGGATCTCGGCTACCTGAAAAATCTCGTTGGGCACAAAGCGCGGTGACAGCGCGGTCTTGATGGCGTCCACCAGACGCTTGTGCAGGGCGACGTCCAGCGTCAGGCCGTCTCGTAGCACGACAAACAGCGGCATATAGCTCTCGCGGCCCAGGTATTCCAGATCGACCACCATCGAGTCCAGCACCTCGGGCAGGGCCTCGACCGCGCTGTAGAGCTCGCTGGTGCCCATGCGCAGGCCATGCCGGTTGATGGTGGCGTCAGACCGGCCGTAAATGATGCAGCCGCCATTGGGGCCCACCTTGAGCCAGTCGCCATGGCGCCAGACGCCGGGGTACATGTCAAAGTAGCTCGCCAGGTAGAGCTGGTGGCCGGTGTCGCCCCAAAAATACAAGGGCATGCTGGGAATGGGCTGGCTGCACACCAGCTCACCCACCTCACCGATCACCGGCTCACCCTGCTCGTTCCAGGCCTCCACCGCGCAGCCCAGCAGCCGGCACTGCATCTCGCCCGGCACCTGCGGCAGCTCACGGTTGCCGCCAATGAAGGCGCCAGCAAAGTCGGTGCCGCCGGAGATGTTGCACCACCAGATGTCACCCCCACGCTCCCGCACGTCGTGTCGGTCGCTGCCCCCCTCCGTCATTCCCGCGGAGGCGGGAATCCAGGACTGCGTGGATTCCCGCTTTCGCGGGAATGACGAGGGAGGGGGCGGGAATGACGAGGGAGGGGGCGGGGCGTGCAGATTCCGGAACTGGCGGGTGCCCCAATTTTGGGCATCCGTGCTCAAAGGCGAGCCGGTGGTGCCCAGGGTGCGCACCTGGCGCAGTTCGCCGCAGGTGGTCAGGTCCAGCCCGGCTTTTTGGCAGTTGGCAAAGAAAGCCGCACCAGCACCAAAAAAGGTGGCGCCCACATCGGCACCAAAACGCCACAGCGTGCCCCAGTCGGGTGCGAGCTTGTTGCCGGCTTCGTCCACGGTACGGCCGGCCGGATTGCCGTCGTAGATGCAGCAGGTGGTGCCATTGAGCAGGCCGCTCATCTGGGCGTTCCACATCACCCAGCCGGTGGAGCTGTACCAGTGGTAGCGCTCGCCCCGCGAGTTGGCGGCGTAGCTGCTGCCAATGTCGTTGTGCAGCACCTTGAGCGCCAGCGCCACGATGACCGTGCCGCCATGGCCGTGCACGATGGGCTTGGGGAGACCCGTGGTGCCACTGGAATAGACGATCCACAGCGGGTGGTCAAACGGCAACCAGAGCGGCTCAAACTGCACAACTTCAAGGTCATTTCGGGCTGTAGCCCTTGCCAGGTCTAGATAGTTTGCTATTGTTTCAGTAGTGTTTGACAAACCGGCCCGGTGCACCAGAACATGCTGAACCGTCGGCAAGGCCGCGAGCAGCTCGGCCACCACGGCGCTGCGGTCCAGCGCACGGCCGCCATAGCGCACGCCGTCACAGGCAATCAGTACCCGCGGCTCGATCTGCTTGAAGCGGTCCAACACGGCCTGTGTGCCCATGTCGGGTGCGCAGATGCTCCAGACGCCGCCAATGCTGACGGTAGCCAAAAAGACCACCATCGCCTCGGGGATGTTGGGCAGGTAGGCCGCCACCCGGTCACCGGGCTGCACCCCTTGCGCGCGCAGGTGCAGGGCCAGCGCGGCCACCTGCTGCTGCAATTGCGGCCAGGACAGCTCGCTGGCATCGCGCTGGCCCAGGCTATCCTCGTTGTGGCTGACGATGGCCGGCAAGCCGGCAGCGGCGGCCGGCGCCACATGGCGCATGACCTGGCGCGCATAGTTCACCTGTGCGCCGGTAAACCAGCGGGTGTGGGGCATGGCCACACCATCACACACCTGGGTATGGAGCGTGGGCGACTGCAGGTCAAAGTAATCCCAAATGCTTTGCCAGAAGGCATCCAGGTCGGTGGTGGACCAGCGCCACAGCGCGTCGTAGTTGTCAAAGGACAGACCGCGCTCACGCGCCAGCCATTGCCGATACAAAGTGATCTGTGGAATGAAGGGGGCTTGCATGGGCGCCATGATGGCATGAAGCGCCGCTGCTCTTCAACTCGTGCGAACCCTGAGTCCGGCGTGTGGGTTGACCTGCCCTTATAGTGAAGGCCAATTTGACTTCTCGGACTATTGATGAGCATCTGGAAAAAACCGGTCTCTGTCGCGGAACTGACCGCTATTCACCACGACACGGCGGTGGCCCACTTGGGCATCGAGTTCCTAGAGGTTGGCGACGACTTCATCAGCGCGCGTGTACCGGTCGACACCCGCACCAAACAGCCCTACGGCCTGTTGCATGGCGGTGTGAGCGTGGTACTGGCCGAAACCCTAGGTTCCTGCGGTGCCGCTTTCAGCAGCCCCGAGGGCCACCGCGCCGTGGGCCTGGACATCAATGCCAACCACCTGAAAAGCGCCACCAGCGGCTGGGTCACCGGCGTGGCACGCCCGGTGCATATTGGCCGAACCACCCAGGTCTGGCAAATTGACCTGCACAACGAGGCCGGCGAGCTGACCTGCGTCTCGCGCATCACCATGGCGGTGCTGGCGCCTCGTTGACAATTGCAGCCCATGCCATTGATTTCACCAAGCGCCGCCGCCCGGCCTGCAGACAACAGTTGGCCGCATCTGGCGGTCGACGTCGAGGGGCAATTGTTGCGGGCGGGCTACCAGCGACTGCCGCTGGTCCTGGTGATGACCACCCTGATCCCCGTGCTTGCATCGCTGATCTGGTGGCGCGTGCTGCCCCATCAGGTGCTGCTGATCTGGTGTCTGACGTGTTGGGCCTGTGTTGCCAGCGCCTATGTGCTGTGGCGCGCGTTTCAACGCGCCAGACATACCCCGGCGACCCATCCCCATTGGCAACGGCTGTTTGTTGGGCAGTCCTTGCTGGCCGGGGTGGCCTGGGGCACGGGCCCCAGCCTATTCATGCCCTACACCGCCACCACACCCGAGCTGACCCTGTTCCTCGGCCTGCTGTTGTGTGTGTGCGGCGTGGCCACCAGCACACTGTCCTCACAACAGAAAGCCCTGGCTGTGTTTATTGTGGCCGTCCTGCTGCCGCCGACGGTCACGGCGGCGTTTCTCAATACGGCGCTCGGCCAGGTCACGGCCTTCACGCTGCTGTGCTTCATCCCGGCGCTGCTGGTCATGGGACATAAAGCCTGTCAGACAACACTGGCCCTAGTGTCAACCCAGGCCAGGTTGCGCAGCGTGCTGGATCGCTCGCTGGATGCGGTGATCGAGTTCGATGCCCAAGGTCTGATCACCTCGTGGAACCCTCGCGCCCAGGCACTGTTTGGGCTGCCGAGTGCCGAGGCCTGCGGCCTGTCGTTTGCGCAGACCGTATTTGCGACAAACCAGCTGGATGACCCGGTCATGAACGCTTGGCAGCCAGATTCTGTCGACACGGCCACACCGATGGATCGGATGGAGTTGCAGGCTGTCAGGCGCAACGGCGAGGCGTTTCCGGTGGAGGTGGCGATCATCCCTTTGCAGATCGGTGCCATTCAGCATTTCACGGCATTTATCGCCGACATCAGTGCGCGCAAGGCAGCCGAGGCGCAAGTTCAGCACCAAGCCCTCCACGATGCGCTAACGGGCCTACCTAACCGCCGATTTCTGCACCTCCAGCTGGACAAGGTTTTGGCAAACTGTGCCCGACATCAACGCCAAGGGGCCTTGATGTACATTGATCTCGACAATTTCAAGACCATCAATGACGCCCATGGGCACGAGGTGGGCGACCTGCTCTTGAAGCAGGTGGCCGACCGGCTGTTGCAAAGCATGCGTCTTAGCGACACGGCAGCGCGCTTGGGCGGCGATGAGTTCGTGGTGATGCTGTCAGACCTGAATTCAGACATGGCTGACGCGAGGCAAAAGGCCAATACGGTCGCCGAAAAATTGATCAGTAGCCTGAACCAACCCTACAGCATCAAGGGCCACAGTCTCCGCAGCTCGCCCAGTGTCGGCGTCACGCTCTTTGCCGATCAACGCCTGGGCATGGATGAAATCCTGCGCCAGGCCGATCACGCGATGTACCAGGCCAAAAGCGCCGGGCGCAATACGGTGCGCTTCTTTCAGTCAGCCCAGAGCTAAGCCGGCCGCTGGGGCCAAGGGGCTGAGCCTAGTGGTCGGCCGCCTTGGCCATGCGCTCACTTTTCCAGTAAACGTCATCGCCCACGGAGCCATCGCCACGGTGACGGTTGAGCACCCGCGCCAGCACAAACATCAGGTCGGACAGCCGGTTCAGGTACTGGCGCGGTGTGTCTTTCAAGGCTTCTTCATTGCCCAGCGCCACCACCGCGCGCTCGGCGCGCCGGGCCACGGTGCGGCAGACGTGGGCCACCGAGGCGGCGCGGGTGCCGGCCGGCAAGATGAATTCGGCCAATGGCGGTAAGGTGGCATTGTGCTCAGCCAGCGCCTGGTCCAGCGCCAGCACCGCCTCGGGCTTGAGCAGTTCAAACCCGGGGATCGACAACTCGCCGCCCAGGTTAAAGAGCTGGTGCTGGATCTCCACCAGCAATACCCGCACACCGGCAGGCATGTCCTCGCACAGCAGCACGCCCAGGTTGGAGTTGAGCTCGTCCACGTCGCCCATGGCGTGCACGCGCAGGCTGTTTTTCGAGACCCGGGTGTTGTCGCCCAAGCCGGTGGTGCCGCCGTCGCCGGTACGGGTGGCAATTTGTGTCAGTCGTTGTCCCATGATGGTTTTCCTTTGAGTCGGGCGATTGTTGCAGCAAAATGCAAACCTTACGCTTTTGAAAGCCCACCCCCATGAACGCCCCCACACCCTCCACCCACCTGGCCCCCGCGATTCTGCAGCGTGAGGTGCCCGACGCCCTGCTGACAACCCTGAAGGCGCGCTTTGCCGAGCGCTGCTCCACAGCACTGGTGGTGCGCGAGCAGCACGGCCGGGATGAGTCGGCCTTCACCACCGTGCCGCCGCCTGCGGCCGTGGTGTTTGCCCTGAGTACCCAAGAGGTGGCCGAGGTTGTGACCCTGGCCAGCCAGTACCGGGTGCCGGTGATCCCGTTTGGCGTGGGCTCCTCACTGGAAGGCCACCTGCTGGCGGTGCAGGGCGGCATCAGCATCGATGTGAGCCGCATGAACCAGGTGCTGACCATTAACGCCGAAGACCTGACGGTAACGGTGCAGCCAGGCGTGACGCGCAAGCAGCTCAACGAGGCGGTCAAAAGCACCGGGCTGTTTTTCCCGATCGACCCCGGAGCCGACGCCACCCTGGGCGGCATGAGCGCCACCCGTGCCAGCGGCACCAACGCCGTGCGCTACGGCACCATGCGTGAGAACGTGCTGGCGCTCGAAGTCGTGACCGCCAGCGGCGAGGTGATCCGCACCGGCACCCGGGCCAAGAAGTCATCCGCCGGCTACGACCTGACGCGCCTGATGGTCGGCAGCGAAGGCACGCTGGGCGTGATCACCGAGGTCACGGTCAAGCTCTACCCGCTGCCCGAAGCCATCTCGGCGGCGGTCTGCTCGTTCCCCAGCATCGAGGCGGCGGTGCGCACCACCATCCAAATCATCCAGATGGGCATCCCGATTGCCCGGGTGGAGCTGATCGACGCCAACACGGTGCGCATGGTCAACGCCCACTCCAAGCTGGGCCTGCGCGAAGAACCGCAGCTGCTGATGGAGTTTCATGGCTCGCCAGCCTCGGTCAAGGAGCAGGCCGAAGTGGTGCAGGAGATTGCGGCCGAGCAGGGCGGCAACGCCTTTGAATGGGCCACCACACCCGAGGAGCGCACCCGGCTCTGGACAGCGCGACACAACGCCTACTTTGCCGCCATCCAGTCCAAGCCCGGCTGCCGCGCCATCTCGACTGACACCTGTGTACCGATCAGCCGGTTGGCCGATTGCCTGCTTGATTCCGTGGCCGAAGCCGACGCCAGCGGCCTGGCCTATTTTCTGGTGGGTCACGTGGGGGATGGCAACTTTCACTTTGGCTACCTGCTCGACCCCAATATTCCGAGCGAACGCGTCACCGCCGAACAGCTCAACCATGCGCTCGTGGCAAGGGCGTTGAAGCTGGAAGGCACCTGCAGCGGCGAACACGGCGTGGGCCTGCACAAGATGGATTTTTTGCTGACCGAAGCCGGCACCGGCGCCGTGGCCATGATGCGCACCATCAAGCAGGCGCTGGACCCGCACAACATCATGAATCCGGGGAAGATTTTTACCCTGTAAGCATCAGTACAACAAGCACCTGAGCGGCCCGTGCCATCAAACCTGCTGCCCCAAGACATCCGCGTGTTCGAGCGCGGCTGGTTGTCGTCCAACAATGTGCTTTTACTCGGGCGGGACAACACCGCCCTGGTCGACAGCGGTTACGTCACCCATGCGCCGCAAACCCTGGCCCTGGTCCAGTCGGCCCTGGGCGACCGGGCGCTAGACCAGTTGCTCAACACCCACTTACACAGCGACCACTGTGGCGGCAACGCGGCCTTGCAAGCCCGTTACCCAGCCCTGCGGACCGCGATACCCCCCGGGTTGGCAGAGGCCGTGCAAAAGTGGGATGTGGACGCGCTCACCTACGCGCCCACTGGCCAAAATTGTCAGCAATACCAGTTTGATGCCTTGCTGCAGCCAGGTACAGAGGTCCGGCTGGGCGATCGGCTGTGGCAGATCCATGCTGCTCCCGGCCACGACACCCACTCAGTGGTGTTGTTTGAGCCGATGGCGCGGGTGTTACTGTCGGCAGACGCCTTATGGGAGCGTGGCTTTGGCGTGGTCTTCCCTGAACTAGAAGGCCTGCAGGCCTTTGACGCCGTGTCCCGCACGCTGGATGTGATCGAGGCCCTCAACCCGGCTGTGGTGATCCCAGGCCATGGTTCGGTGTTTTCTGACGCGGCCACCGCGTTGGCCTACGCCCGGTCACGGCTTGACAGCTTTGTGGCAGACCCAGCAAAGCATCTGCGCCACGGCGTCAAGGTCTTGCTGAAGTTCAAACTGCTCGAGTTGCAGACCATGGACACCGAGGCCCTGGTCCACTGGGCCCGAACCACGCCGTACTTTGCCCGGATTTACCAGCAGCATTTCTCAAGCATGGAGTTTTCCAGCTGGGTAGATTGGCTGCTGAACGACCTGGTGCGCGCCAATGCGGCGTCTCGCGTGGGAGCCGTGGTGCACAACGCGGGCTGAAGCCGGGTTGCCGCCCCGTCGGCCACCTCTGCTACCGCTTACTCGAAGGCGACTTCGTTGGTCCGGGATGGCACCGAGAACCCGCTGAGCTTGCGCACAAACTGCAAGGACGCGTCGCGGATCTCGAGTTTGGTGGCTGGTCGCTCAAAGTTGAAAAGGGTCTTGATGCTGCGACACATGGGCGGCTCTTTAGGTTTGATGACTAAGGTTAGGCATTAGCGGTGATGAGTAGATAAGTTCCCCGTTGGAGTGAACGCAGTTCTCGCTCCAGCGCTGGGACCAATGGCAAGAGGAAAGCTAATTCGTTCGACACCGCATCCAGCACAATTACCGCAACCGGCAAGGCAAGTGAGTTCTGCTTTCGTAAATGACCGTTGACACTTGGTGCGTGGGCAACGACTTACGAAGGCGCGTCGGTACACATTCGTCAAGCAGCAGGCGCATCGGCAACAAGGCGCTGGCGGGCAGCCTCAAGGACGGCCACAGCTCTTTCGCGAGAAATTGAAGGGAAGTCCTCCAGGAACTCTTCGAGCGAGGATGAACCTTCGAGGTAGTCGAAGAGGTTCTTCACAGGCACACGCGTACCTGTGAAGCACAGCGCTCCGCTCATGATCTCGGGGTCTCGGCTGACAAGGGTTGCGTCCATGAACACCTCCAGCACCGAGTTTACCCGGGGACGCTGAGAGGAGGGTTGTTCTGATTCTTAACGCTGCCGCTGACTGGATACCCACAGACGGCAAAGCCGGCTGTGGGCGGTCCGGTTGAGTGATGGGATGGGCTCCCCGTGTTTTTTGCGCCAAATTGGCGTCCTGGTTTTCCAAAGTCCGTCTTCCAGCTGGCCGTGGCCGACCCGTCCTGGCGCGTGGTGGAAACCCATAGGCTCACCCGCACCCAGTTCGAGCGCTGGTTCGTCAATCGCGATATTTCCCTAGTCATCATGGATGCCTGTGGGTTGGCCCACCACCGGGCGCGCTGGCTCAATGACCTGGGCATCGAAGTGCGACTGCTGCCAGCCCAGTACGTACGCGCCTACGTCAAGCGCAACAAGACCGATGCGGCCGATGCCGCTGCCCTGCTGGAAGCCTGCCGGGCGTCTGATATGCGTGGCGGACGACAATTATCGTGAGCGCCGCATTGACTCAGCTGTTTTGCTACCGTTGCTGACCCGTTGCCTCACGTAATCTGCTACCCGTCGGATGGTCCGGCGGGATCGGAACAACGTGATGAGGCAAATTAGCATGACAACACGCAAGGAGTTGGTAGAAGCGCTGCGAGTGCGGTATCGCGGCGCGACCTACGGTGACAGAGTGAAAATTTTGGACGAGTTTGCAGCTCTAACCGGCTATCACCGCAAGCGCGCTATCCGTCTCTTGGGAGGTGAAGGGACTGCGGGGAAGGCTATACCGAAGCGCAACCGTTTGTATGACGAGGCAGTCCGACAAGCGCTGACGGTGCTGTGGGAGGCGGCTGATCGGCTTTGCGGCAAACGGTTGAAAGCGTTGATCCCGATGCTGGTGGACTCCATGGAGCGCCACGGCCACCTCGATTTGGACCTTCTCATCAAGTCAAAGATCATGCAAGTCAGCGCGGCAACCATTGATCGCGTGCTGGCCGGAGCCCGCTCGCACATTGACGGGCAGCGCAAGCGCCGCAAGGGTTTCACTAACTTCTGCTTGTTCACAGCGCCGGCGCCGCCCTGCGGATGTCGCTCAGGTAGATTTCATGGTGTTTGCCAGCCGGCTGGCAGCAAGCCTCGGCAATGAAGCGGTGCAGGCGTGCGATGGTCGGCCCCATGCCGGCCTGATGCAGCGCAATACCCAGGATGAAAACAGCCTGCAAGCCCTGTTGCTATTGGTTACTGCGCTATTGTTTTAGAAGCATGCGTACACGAGGCTCAGCCCATCTGGTACAGCCAGACCGGCCGGCCCTGCACGCCCTCAAGACGCCCGGTCGGCGGCACACCGTCCACCGCAAACTCCAGGCTCACCAGCCAGGCGCCGGGCTGGAGCTCAGCGCGCGCCTTGGCCAGCGCGCGCGCCATGCTCTCAGGCCGCTGGAACAGGTAGACCAGTTGGTAGCCAGACCAGTCCGCACGCCAGATGTCACCCTGGTTCACCTGCGCCCAGGGGCAGCGCCAGGCGCACAGCAGACGCAGGGGCCGGCTCCACTCGAGGCCATGCATCTCGGCCAACGGGTAAGCGCGACGCAGCGCCTCCAGGCCCTGGCCCAGACCGCAACCGGCATCGAGCACGCGGGCGCCGGGCATTAAGGGCGCCAGCTCAGGCAAATCATCGAGGGCGCCCTCGGGCGTGGGAAACAGCGGCGCATCGCGCCAGGCATTGAGGGGATACACCAGCAGCAACAGCGCCAGCGGCAGCAACCACACCCAGGCCGGCACCGCCAGCACGCCTGACAGCGCCAATGACAGCGGAAAACCCAGGCCGATCAGGCCGCGGCGCCACCAGCTGCCACCCCAAACGCTGCCAAGCACCCCCAAGAGCGTGCCGCCCAGCAAGGCCAGCAGCACCGGACTACCGGCGGCTCGCAGGCCGAGGAACAGGGCCCAGGCCGCGCCCCAAGCCAGCAAGGCTGGCAGGGGCCAACGCAGACTCACGCCGCGCGGCTCCCACGCAGACGATCAATCAGCCCATTGAGCTCATCGAGTGAGCCAAACTGGATGCTGAGCTCGCCCATCTCCTCCATGCGGCCGGCGCGTTTGACACGCTTTTTCACCCGCACCTCAACCTGCGCAGCCAGCAGGTCTGACAACTCGTCTTCCACACGTTTAAGGTCGCGCGATTTTTCTTTTTTGGGTTTGGTCGAGGTCAGGGTGAACTCGGCACTGAGTTTTTTCACCAGGCTCTCGGCCTCGCGCACCGACATCTTGCGCGCGCTGATCTGGCTGGCGGCGGTGATCTGGGTCGCGCGGTCCAACGCCAAAAGCGCGCGCGCATGGCCCATGTCCAGGTCGCCAGCCATGAGCATGGTCTGCACCGGCTCGGCCAAGTTGAGCAGGCGCAGCAGGTTCGACGCCGCGCTGCGCGAGCGGCCAACCGCTTGGGCTGCCAGTTCGTGAGTGAGCCCAAACTCTTTGATCAGGCGTTGCAGGCCCTGGGCCTCCTCCAGCGGGTTGAGGTCTTCGCGCTGGATGTTCTCGATCAGCGCCATGGCGGCAGCGGCCTCATTGGGCACATCCCGCACCAGTACCGGCACGCTGTCCAGCCCAGCCAGACGCGCGGCACGAAACCGCCGTTCACCCGCGATGATTTCGTACAGGCCCTGATTGGCGCCTTCTTTGAGCTGGCGCACCAGGATGGGCTGCATGATGCCCTGGGCCTTGATCGACTCGGCCAGCTCGTACAAGGCGCCTTCGTCCATGTGGGTGCGCGGCTGGTACATGCCCGGCACCAGATCGACCAGTCGCAATGAGGCCGGCAAGCCCGGGCTGGCGCTGCTGGTGGCAGAGTCATCGGCCGCGTTTTCGCTGACCTTGGGGCCGAGCAAAGCCTCCAGGCCGCGGCCCAGACCTTTGAGTTTCTTAGTTGCCATGGGCGCGTTCCTTGTCGAAGATGAGGGTGGGTGTGAAGGTGGGGAATACTGCGCCTGCCGGTTCAGCCTGAAGCTCACCCAGCCATCGGTGGCCTTCGGGCCAGTCGCCCAGGCCAGAATCGGCATTGAGGTGGCCACGCGCGCCCAGCGACACAAAGCTGGCGCCCCAGTCGCGGCCAAACTGCTGGGCACGGGCCAAACTGCAATAGGGGTCATTGCTGCTGCCCACCAGCAGCGCTGGAAAAGGAAGGCGCACCTGCTGCACTGGCGCCCAGCTGCGCAGCGCAGCACGCAGCGCCGGTAACTCGGGGTCACCAGGCGCCACCAACAAAGCGCCGGCCACCCGAGTGGTCTGTTGTGAATGGGCGGCCCAAGCGGCCACCAGCAGGCAGCCCAGGCTGTGCCCGACCAGCCACACGGGCGCGGCGCGCGCCAGCAACACCTCTTCAAGCCGGGCGATCCAGTCACCACGCAGGGGCCGCATCCAGTCGTGCTGTTCCACCCGCTGGTAACCGTAAAGGGCCTCCCAGCGGCTCTGCCAATGCTGCGGGCCAGAGTTTTGCCAGCCGGGCAGGATCAGGACGTCAGAATATGTAATCACTATATTTTTGATAGCGCAACAGGCACGTAGCACAAGGGCTAGAGCCTGATTTGACTACATGGTTTTGATGCGCGCCACCATCTCCTGGGCAAAGCTGACAAAGGCCTGCGCACCTTTGCTAGACGGGTCAAACACCACGCCGGGCAGGCCATAACTCGGCGCCTCGGCCAAGCGCACATTGCGTGGGATGACGGTGTCGAACACCTTGTTGCCAAAGCGGGTCTTGAGTTGCTCGCTGACCTGCTGCTGCAGCATGATGCGGGGGTCAAACATGACGCGCAACAGACCAATGATGGCCAGGTCGCGGTTCATGTTGGCGTGCACCTGCTTGATGGTGTTGACCAGGTCGGCCAGCCCCTCCAGCGCAAAATACTCGCACTGCATGGGCACGATCACCCCATGCGCACAGCACAGGCCGTTGAGGGTGAGCATGGACAGCGAGGGCGGGCAATCGATCAGAATGAAGTCGTAATCGTCGCCCACGGCGCCCAAGGCTTGCTTGAGCCGCTTTTCCCGGCGTTCAACGTCCACCAACTCGACCTCGGCCCCGGCCAGTTCGCGGTTGGCGCCCAGGATGTCATAGCTGCAACCGGCGGCCGCCAGCTTGTCACTTTTGACCCGGGCCTCGGCCACGGTAGCCGATTCCAACAGCACGTCGTAGATCGACAGCTCAAGTTGGCGCTTGTCCACACCCGAGCCCATGGTGGCATTGCCCTGTGGGTCAAGGTCAACCATCAGCACCCGCTGGCCAACCTTGGCCAGCCCGGCCGCCAAGTTGACAGTGGTGGTGGTCTTGCCTACCCCACCCTTTTGGTTGGCGACACAGAATATTTTGGCCATAAGCAGATCTCTGAGGGGAAAAGGGTGGACGTGGGCTCAAGCCTTTAGCGAGAAACCACCAGCTTGATACCAAAGCCTATTAAAAAAATGCCGGCCAGTTTCTCCAACGCTGTGGTGATGAGTGGGTTAGCGCGCAGGCGTTCTGCCAGGGTGTGCGTCAAAGTCACCAGCACCAGACAGTATGAGAAGCCTAAAACAGCAATGGTTAGCGCCATGACAGCAAAGGTGAGAAAGCCCTGATGGTGCACCGGATCGACAAACAAGGGAAAGAAGGCCATGTAAAACACGATGGCTTTGGGATTGAGCAAGGTGATGCCCATGGCCTGTCGCAAGTAATGACGCGGCTTGATGTTGAGCACCGGTGGCGCACCCGGCTTGGCGGTGAGCATGCGCCAGCCCAACCAGGCCAGATAAGCTGCACCCAGCCACTGTATGGCAGCAAACGCAGTCGGGTACGTGGCCAACACGGTGGCGACCCCAGCCACCGCAAGCCATAACAAAATCTGATCACCCAGAATAATCCCCAAGCCCGCAGCCAAGCCGCCACGCACGCCGCCTTTGCCTGTGGAGGTGACCAAGGCCAGGTTGCCTGGGCCCGGGATCAGCAAAAAAATCAGGATGGCGGCCGCAAAGGCGGGATAGTCGGCAATACCAAAAAACATGGGAGACTTCTTTCAGGCGAGGGCCTGAGTTTACGTGACGCCTTTGCCGGAACCCGAGGACACCAATCTCGCCCGGCAAAACCGCTCATTGCAGCTTGAGCCAGACCAGGCAGCGCTCAGCATTCAGGCCAGGCACGGCCAACGGTTCCACGTGAAACACATGCACAGGCGGCGCCAACTGAGCGATCTCGTCAGCAGGGTGCTTGCCCTTCATTGCCGCCCATACCCCGCCTTCGGCCAGTGCTTGGGCAGACCATTGGGTGAAGTCGGCCAAGGAGGCAAAGGCGCGAGACGTCACCAAGGGATAGCGGTCCGTCAGTTGCTCCACCCGGGCATGGCGTCCGCGCAAATTAGGCAGCCGCAAACTGACTGCCACCTGCTGGATGAAGGCGGCTTTCTTAGCCACGGCATCCACACAATCCACCTGCCAGTCGGGGCAACAAATGGCCAGAACCACCCCAGGAAGCCCAGCGCCAGCGCCCACATCGAGCACACTCAGCGGTGCACTGGGACGTTGGCGTCGCAGTGGCATAACAACGGCCAAACTGTCCACCAAGTGGTGGGTCAGCATCTCCGTGGGTTCCAGTCGGGCTGTCAGGTTGTAGACACGGCCCCATTTGGCCAATAACGCCAAGTAATCGAGCAGCATCTGAACCTGCTCATCGCTCAGGCTCAAGCCCAGCAGACCCAGGCCGCTTCTCAGCGGCACCTCCAACTCACGCATCAGGCCACCAAGGGGTTAGCATCAGCTGGAGACATGCCGGCATCACGGGCGGCAGCAAAGCCCTTAAAGTTGCTTTTCTTCAGGTGGATCAGCAGCAGAGAAATCGCCGCTGACGTGACGCCGGACATGCGCGAGGCCTGGCCCAGCGTCTCTGGCCGGTGCCGCGTCAACTGCTGTCTGACCTCATAGCTGAGCGCAGTGACTTGCAAATAGTCCAAGCTTGCTGGCAAACGCAGGCTCTCAAAATGGGCGGCGCGGTCCACCTCCCCTTTTTGACGATCTATGTAGCCAGAGTACTTGGCCGCTATCTCAACCTGCTCAATCACAGCGGCTTGAAACAGTGCTTGATCGTCGCCCGACGTTTCACGTGGAACCATGGGCGCCAAAGTGTCACTGAAACGCCCGCCATCAAGCGACATCAGGTCTGCGTGGCGGATGCCCGGCCGACGCAACAACTCAGCCAAGCTGTACTCATGGTCAATGGCCTTGCCCAAAACACGCTCGGACTCGCTAGCGAGGAGGTTTTTTGGACTGACCCACAGCCCGCGCAGGCGCTCTGTTTCACGTGAAACCGCGTCACGCTTGCGGCAAAAGGTATCCCAACGAACATCATCCACCAAGCCCAGTTGCCGACCGGTTTCGGTCAGCCGGCTATCCGCATTGTCTTCGCGCAGCTGCAGCCGAAACTCGGCGCGGCTGGTAAACATGCGGTAAGGCTCGGTCACACCTTTGGTGATCAGGTCATCCACCAGCACGCCCAGGTAGGCCTCGTCACGCCCTGGCAGCCAGTGGTCCCCTGCCCATGCAGTGTGCGCACCCGCCTGCAGCGCGGCATTGACACCTGCAAACAGGCCCTGCGCCGCAGCCTCCTCATAGCCGGTGGTGCCGTTGATCTGACCGGCAAAAAACAGCCCGCCCAGACCCCGAGTTTCAAAGGTGCTTTTGAGTTGTTGCGGATCAAAGTAATCGTACTCAATGGCATAGCCGGGCCGCAGGATGTGCGCGTTTTCCAGACCAGCCATAGAGCGCACCAACTGGTACTGAATATCGAACGGCAAGCTGGTGGAAATGCCATTAGGGTAATACTCGTGGGTGGTCAAGCCCTCAGGCTCTAAAAAGATTTGGTGGCTCTCCTTGTCCGCAAAGCGATTGATCTTGTCCTCAACGCTCGGGCAGTAGCGTGGCCCCACACCTTCGATCTTGCCAGTGAACATCGGGCTGCGATCAAAACCGCTGCGGATGATCTCGTGCGTACGGGCGTTGGTGTGAGTCATCCAGCATGACATCTGGGCTGGGTGCTGTGCCGCCCTGCCGAGAAAACTGAAAACTGGCATCTGAGCGCTCATGCCGCCCGGCATGCCATCACCCGGCTGCTCTTCACAGCGGCTGAAGTCGATCGAGCGGCCATCCAACCGCGGCGGCGTGCCGGTCTTAAGGCGACCCTGGCCCAGCTTGAGCTCCTTAAGCCGAGCGCTGAGCGTTACCGCCGGCGGGTCGCCTGCCCGACCGGCCGCGTAGTTGTTCAAGCCAACGTGAATCTTTCCGTCCAGAAACGTGCCCACGGTCAGCACCACGGTACTGGCCGAAAAACGAATGCCCACCTGAGTCACGGCGCCCACCACCCGGTCACCCACCACCAGCAGGTCATCCACCGCCTGCTGGAACAACCACAAATTAGCTTGGTTCTCCAACCGTTGCCGAATGGCCGCCCTGTACAACACCCGGTCAGCTTGAGCACGGGTGGCCCGCACGGCCGGTCCCTTGGACGAGTTAAGAATTCGAAACTGAATGCCGGCCTCATCGGTAGCCGCCGCCATGGCGCCACCCAACGCATCGATTTCTTTAACCAAGTGCCCCTTGCCGATGCCACCAATCGACGGGTTGCAGCTCATCTGACCCAAAGTTTCAATGTTGTGCGTCAGCAGCAGGGTCTTGCAGCCCATGCGCGCCGAAGCCAACGCCGCCTCCGTGCCAGCATGGCCGCCGCCGACGACGATCACGTCAAAGTGTTGTGGGTAAAGCATGGCTATGGGTCTTTTCATCGGGCGCAAAACCAGAGCGCGCGCCCAGCGCTTGTCGAAGGACCAAGTCTGGTTATTTTACGATGCGGAACAAATTGGGCTCTAGGCCACGTCTTTATTAGGGTTATAGCTATGCTTTTTGTAGCAATTGTCGTAGCCTGGTCGGGGTGATTGCGCTGGCTCTTACCGCACCGGTCAAGGTGGCGCCGGGCTGAGCAGCTGCGCTCGTGTCCTCCAGACGCTGTGGCCCTGCGGGCCCCTGCGTCTTTCCCCCTTTTACCTCGCTCCGCCGCTCAGCCCGGCGCCACCTTGACGACCCTCGCAAACGAGCTCCGTCATCCCCCCCGTCATCCTCAGCTCGACTGGGGATCCATGACTTCCTGGATTCCCGTACATGGACGCTCCCGGTATGCCAAGCTTTCAATTCATGACGGTTTGAAGGTAAAGATTGCACCCGTACATTCGGACTTTGAATGCGGCTTGCGCCGCCGTCCCTGATGGGATTC